>OKVU01000064.1_pt1 | contig 80326 bp, 95 predicted proteins | sample 1606901 | NCBI WGS metagenome assembly OKVU01 (sample SAMN03281017, study PRJEB24777) | human gut metagenome | isolation source: fecal sample PR221 from 1 month old male Chinese infant, caesarean... | reverse complement strand
ACTTTATAGTAGTGCGTGTAATACGTAATACCTCCCACTGTCTGAGGGTTGTATGCTCCTACTGCGGTGCCACCACTCACAAGAAAGTCCAGTTGATAAATATCGCCAATTTTTATAACGCTTGAGTTTGTTCCTGTTCTGGAGACGGTGATACCCAGATTGGACAGCGCGGCGTCTCTGGTTGTCGCCCCGGTCCCTCCCTGTGAAAGCGACAATGCGGTCGTTAGCCCCGACAGACTTGTGATATCTGAGTTAGCCCCTTTTTTTGCCAGCGATTTCTGGCCGGGAACTGTTACTGGTACACCGTTAGTCGTGATAGTGACGTCACCCGCCCCGTTCATCACGTCGGCGAAACCGCTCATATTTTTTTGATACAGCGTCAGCGTCTCAGCAATATTTTGCGCCAGTCCGTCAACGCTCAGCGAATCGCTCAGCAGGATGGCGTAAGCGGTACCGGCTGCAATTGCCGGGTTTGCCGCAGGCGTTACGGTGAGCTGGGTTGCGCTGTTGATTGCCGTTATCTGGAATACCTGTACCGGGTTTGCCAGAGTGACCAGAGTGCACCCAACGCGGATGAGTGAGCCTGCTGCTGTAAAGTTCGTGCCTGTTCCGGTCACCGTATTTCCGGCGACAGAAACACTACCAGTTGTGTAAATCATATTTTCTCCGGGAAATAAAAAACCCGCCGTAGCGGGTTAATACATTGATTCGATGCAGGGTATTTGAAGTGATGTCAGCCGCTGGCCGACTACTGAATATCTGGATGTCCATATCGAGACAGTTTTTCCACGGGAGCAACGCACTAAATTACCGCTGCGCACCAGTCCAGCCCATTTCAGGTAATCCCAGCCGCTGTTAACCCGGCTGTCGTAGCCGTAGCGGCCCAGCATAATCATGCGGGGACCAATGTCCTGCCAGTCCCAGCCGGGTGTATACGTGACATTGCGATAAATAAACGGTCGGCGGGTTGTCGAAAAAACACAGGTCCCGTTTTTAAACATGTTCAGGCCCGTACCCGCAACAGGTGCCACGCCACTGGCAAAAATAGCAATGGTCATTGTGACCGTGGCCGCTATATCTGCGCCGTCCAGTTCCTGAGTTGCGGTTATTGTGTAGCCGTCAAACTCAATCACAACACCGTCAGCACTCCACGACGCGAACACCAGGTATTTCTCACGTGGCGCCACAGTAGTGGGCGTTGACCACGAGCCATTAAACGTAATCGTGCCGCGCCAGACGCAACTGCCGACCATCGTCGCATCAGTGATAGCCAGAAAATCACTGCTGTCCTGTATGAACAGCCCCTGCCCTGATGCCGCTGGCAGAATTTGCCAGAACGTCGAATCGAATGTCCGCACGCGCTGCCAGTTATCTGACCACCAGGTGTTCAGAGTGATGGTATTTCCTGAGACTGAGTAGCCCGAAAACATACCTATCGTGGGGATCAGTGCTGTATCCCGGTACATTGAAAAAACGGTATTCCGGGGAAGCACCACCATCTGACTGCCTGCCACATAGTTCGCTATCGTGTACTGATTTACGTCCCAGGCGGAGGAAACCTGCTGGCAGAATGACGGACAACGCATCCCTGCGGTGATTTCCATTACCGGGCCTCCGTCATTTAAATCAATGCGTAATCCACTCGGCATCACCACGTCCCCAGTTTTATTGAGCCACCGCCGGGCAGGTTTATCAGCACACCGGTACCGTCAATCACCACGCCGTTATTCACACCGTTAAAGCTGAAATTGCCCGATATGGCGTAAAGCGCACCGCGAACCGTCACATTGCTGAATTCAGATGAGCCATCTTTACCAATTCGCCAGCCAACTGAGCCAGCCACGTAGTTATTTGACTGGATATACGCACCGATTTTCGCATTGGTAATTGTTCCGTCCTGGATAAATGTGTCACGAATAAACGTCTGTCCGTTCTGAATAACAAACGGAAGCGTGACGGCTGAACCAGCCTGAGACATAACAGCGAAGCGGTCAGCAAGGAAAATAACCTGTGACTGCATGCCTGAAGGAGTGTTCTGAACACCCAGCCCCATCCCTGCCGCGTACTGCACGCCGTTGACATCCACGCCAACTTTGACGCTGTACATCGCGTTCAGGTTGCCGTTGATATCCGCTACTGCCTGGGCGTTAGTGGTAATTGCGGCAGCCTGGCCGTTTACCGTAACGCTCAGTGAGTTGATTTTCGTCGCCGATACCTGACTGAAATCCGCCATCGCTTTCGAAAAATCAGTCACGTTTGATGTATTGCCGCCAGCGGCCGCATCCAGGGCTTTCAGCGACTCGCTTAGTGCTTTCGTTGCATCGGCCATCACATTATCAACGCGATTAATGCCAGCCGCGTTGGCACCATACTGAGCACTCTGTTTTACCTGCTGGTTCACCTGCGCCAGTGTGTTCTGAATCAGTGCAATCGCCGTGTTTTGCACCCCACCGGACGCATTAGCCGTTTTCCCTGACAGTTCGTCGAACCGGGACGCGGTAGCGCTGTCGAGCGTGGACACCGCCTGTGTAAGCTGCGTTACGTCAGCGGTATTCTCTTCCGTCTGCGCCGTCAGCGCATCAACCGCCGTAGCGCGGGCCTGAGTCTCGTCAGAGAGCGCCTGCGTGAGCTGTGTTACCTGTGCCGCGTTCTGGTCGGTTTTCGCCTCCAGGCGCGTCACGTCCGTCACGCGGGCCTGTGTTTCGGTGGCGATCACCTCCCGCAACTGAGTGAATGAGGCGCTGTTTACGCCGTTCTGCGCCGACTGCCTCACCACCACATCAGCGATGGCCAGGGCATTACCAATGATGGCCTCTGCCGTCTGCCGGTTCGCGCCCACTGCCGCCGCCAGTTGGTCGGCGTTTTGCCTGACCGCCTCTGCCAGTTCAGCAACCTTTTCACTGCTCTCCACGGCATCTTCAATCAGATCCTTGAACAGTTCGGTATCCTTGATCTGCTCAAGCACGGCATCAGTGATGTCAGACACATCAACACTGGCCTGCCCTCTCACCCAGTCGGTGTAACCCGACTCGTTCCCGGTCCTGTCCACCAGTTGCGCGCGGTACCAGAAAACCTGCCCCGCCTTGAGGCCCATCTGCTGATATTTGCGCAGCGGATACGGCACATCCGCCAGCAAAACCGCATCATCAGTCGTCCCCGTGGCGCTGTACTGAATTTCCGTTTTCAGCGTGTCGTCCGTGTTCGCAGGGAATCCCCAGTTCAGTTCAATGCCGAAAACCACATTACCTGATGCCATAAAACCGACAGGCTTCGGCGGATTTCCCGTTTTCCCGGTCAGTGTTGTTTCGGTTGAATATCCCCAGCCGGAGGAAATTTCAGCCGCGTTAATAGCCCGCACCCGCGCAAGATAACGTCCGGTGTAAATGGCAGGCACCTCGAACGACGCGGTAGAACTGCGGGGCACGTTCACCCAGTCGCCATCGTTACGCCGCCACTGGGCCTCGTAAGAAATGGCATTAGGTGCCTGGTCCCAACTGACGCGCATCGTCTCCAGACTGATCCCCTGATTCACAACGGCGTAACTGGAAATGACGATATTCGAAGGTGCTGACTGATTACCTGGCGGGATCACGCTTACCGGGCGCTGATCGATAATCGCACCCGTATCGATGCGTGCATATTTATCCGGATCATGTGCGGCACCCACGATGGTGAATGTGCCGTCGTCATTTTCCGTAACGCTGACAACACGATATTGCTGAGCATAAAGCGAATCTGACTCAACCACCCACACCGCCTGGGCTTCTGGCGTTGTAGTGAACACCGTCGAAACGGTGACTTTATTACCGCTGACAGCCTGAATAGTACGACTCTGTGATGCGCCTGTCGGAAGATTCACCATAATGCGATCCCCTGCCACGGCATCCGGTACGCGGTCGAGTGTCAGTACCCGACCGCTTACCGCGCTGATGCGGCCACCTGTCACTTTTCCGGCCAGGTCCCTGTCACTGACCGCGATGATGTATCCCGGCTGCGGGATATTCCCGTCAAGACCAACAGAGAAGGTGACCACGCGGTCTTTGTTATTAGTCAGAATGCCCCAGCGCCCCTTACGGTTTGCCTCCGATTGTCGGGTGCAACCGATAGCCGTCAGTTCAAGCTGGTTAAAGCCAAAGCGTCTGACCAAATCCTGCTCGAAGACAGGTTCCATTGCGTCGGCGTAGCCGTTCGCCGGGTCGGAGTATGAAACAAGCGCAGTGGTATACCGGGTTTTTGAAGTGCTGCTGCTGTATGTGAATTTACCGTCAAGGATATTTGCGTTGGTGTAGCTGTAATCGACATCACGCGGCATATCAGCCAGAGCAACAATCTGATTGCCGCCCCAGTAGGTCATACCCCGGAAAATAGCCGCAAAATCCCTCATGACTGTGTATGCATCGTTACGGTCCTGCACATAAACATTGCAGGTGTAGCGGAGCTCCAGACCATCACCGCCTTTCCCGTCAGGGACAAGCTGATCGCAGTACTGCGCAACCTGGTACAGCATCCATTTATCGATGTTAGCTGCCGTCAGTCTGTCGCCAAGACCAAAACGATCACTCACGACGAGATCATAAAAAATCCATGCCGGGTTGTCGGTCCACGCCCACCGAAACGCGCCTGTCCATGTACCGCTGTAGGTGCGTGTTTCAGGATCATAGGTATCAGGGACACGGATAACGCGACCGCGCGGCTCGCAGGATATCTGCGGAATGGAGCCATTAAACTGGCTGGAGTCGAACTCGATATACAACAGAGCGGTATTCGGGTAACGCAATTTTGCGTCGATGACCTCTGTGTAGCTCTGCAACGTCATTGAATCGCCGATTTTTGCGCTGTTCGCGTCTGCAGTGATTTTACGCAGGCGAACCGTCCACGTTGTGGCACCGGCTGGCAAATTGATGCGATGACTGCGCTCGTAACCGCTGGTCGTTTTACCGCTGACTGAGGTGTTGATTACCGTCTGGAACGCGCCGCCGTTTGTCTGCAGATCAATGGCGTAATTAATGCTGTAACCCACCAGATCGCCATCATCTTCCTGCCTGAAAATTGACGGCCATTTAAGGCGCAGGCGAACTGCAGAAAGCTGGGGATTCGTAAATGTACGGGTCCAGGCTGTTGCGCTGGAAATGGTAATGCCGCCTGCGCTAATTTCGTTTTCACTGCCGGGCATCCCCTGAATGTAGGGCTGCGCCTGTGTGCCCGCACGAAACTCCCAGGTTACACCGCTGAAATTTGACGAACCGTCAGCATTAAGTAACGGCGTACCATCCAAAAAAATAGACTGCCCGGTTAGTCCACCGGAAAATTCACCCTCACCAAGCGCCAGCAGGATTTTTGCTTTCGCGACCGACTGGAGGTCGTCAGGCTGTTCTGTCGGCGTGCGGGAACTGGAGCTGCCACCTTTGCGCCCCTGAATCTTTTTAGCCATATTGCGCCCATAAAAAAACCTCCCGAAGGAGGTTGTTAAATTGAGGTGATTTTATTGCTGGTCTTCAACGTAAATCCCCGCCGAAATAATTGCGCCGCCGATACGGCGCTTTCCATACATCAGGGGTACCGGATAACCCTGAGCGGCAGTATTCGTTACGCTCCCAAATGCATAAGACGGCTTATTATCGGCGTCCTGCTTGCTTGCGAGGCCAGCCGGTTGCGGGGATAACATCTGAATGACTCCGCCAGCCATCATTCCAATACCGCTGGTCATAAGTCCTGCGGCGAGTGGGGATGCCGTTCCCCCGGACATGTACGTCATAACAGCTCCAACTGCAACTAACACAGCGCCGAGAACGGTTTGAAGAATACCTCCGCTCTTACTGCCCATGACAATCGGTACAATGCGAATAACTTCTCCGGTAACCGGAAATCCCAGATCATCCATTCCGATATTTTTTTTACCTTTGAATACCGCGTAGGTAAGTCCACGGCGCTGACTTGAGATCATGAACTTTTCAAAACCGGGAATTGTCGCAGCTAAGGCCCGCGTAGCTTCGTGAGTGGTGCTTATTAATCGGTGATGTACTTTACCAAAAGCTTTACCCAAAATGCCGCCGAGTTCAATTTGACTCATTATCTCTTTCATGGCAACCTCAATAAAAAAACGACGAAGTTGATTTTTTATTTTAATGAAATTTAATATTCATTAATCACATGCAGTGTAAGCGCCATAAGTATCTACAGTGCTATGGCAAGCATGACCCTTACTATTGATACTATGCGCTTCAATACTCCCATCTGGATTTACGATACTATAAGAGTCATATCCATTTTTTTTCGCAGAAGCTTTATGCACCTCATACTGATGGCGCTTAGCTTCATCAAGTCTCTTATATGCATCCGACAATTCTTTATCATAAATGGCCTTTGCTTCTGGGTTGCCAGCATTTGCAGCGTCATTCAAATTACATTGAAATGGATAATAATAAGAGTGATAACCTTCAGGAAAGCGATTTATTGTTCCCAGGTTATTCTCGTGCAAATCTTTTAGATAATAAGCACGATGACCACATAAAACATCCGCTTTGGCTTGAGCGATTTTAAAATCAGAAGTGCTATAAATCTTAACCCAACCATATTCTTTATCCACACTATCTAATGGCTTGGGTTTATCTGCGCAACTGGAAATCATAGCTAAAGTTAACAATACGATAAAACGTTTCATCCCTATTCCTCATGTTGAATGTTTCAATGAGACTAACATAGGGATTTGAAACGCAAAATTTTCATTGTTCGTTCCATCCAGTAGCCGCCGTAAGGGATGCGATTACTGAGTCGCCCATAAAGATGATGGAGCAACAGATTACCTTCCAGCAAAACTCCTGCGTGATTCCATTTGTTGGCCTGCACCTGCATGATCACTACATCACCTGGCTGTGGGGTGTCAGTCACTTCTCTGAACCCGCATTTATACCAGTTATCCTGATATAAATTGTCGGGATACTGGTCCTCCCACCACGGATAATCAACACGGTAATCTGGCAGTTCAATACCATATGTTTGCCGATAATAGGACATTACCAGCCCCCAGCAGTCGTAAACCCCCAGCACAAAAGGACGCTCCAGCAGTGGCAATTCGCCGCGCGGGTTGATTGTGCGCAGGTCGCCTTCCGGCCAACTGACGATGTGCCAGGGCACCGCCATCAGGTCACATTGTGCCTTATCCAGTTCGCTGGGCTGTGTTGTCGCGTCGGGGTGGCTGTGCACAATAGCCGTTACCGTTCCCCAGCCTTCGGCGGCGGCGTAGTCTTCCGGGCAAAGGACAAAATTGTCCTCCGGCGCCACGGCAAGATTCCGACACGGGAAATACCGCTCAATGCGGCTTTTCTGTGCCACGACACCACAACATTCACGAGGGTATTCAGCGGCGGCATGCGCCATGATGGCATCTATGGTTTTCTGGCGCATATCAGCTCCTGATTAATGACGTGCCGGGGAAACCACCAAAGGAAAGTTCGTTATTTTCTCCGAAACGAAGTTTGCAGGCGGTCAGGGTGCCGTTGCACTGGTCCAGTGAAGGATCTGCCACCGGGTTGTTGTTTTTGTCGAAGTAGTTCGTGCCTGCATAATCACAGCCATCACCGCTGCGGTACTTACCACGAATACACCAGGAGCAGAGAGAATGAAGCTGCCGGGTCGGGATCATTAACCCCTGCAGGTCCATCGGACTGGTTAACCGAAACTCGATAGCCTCTGATGTTTCGGTGTTTTTCCCGTCGATATACCAGACCTGCAATGTTTCCTGAGTGGGATCTGCAGTGGTATTGCCGGATGGGAAATTGCGCGCATCCAGATACTGCGCCAGCGTGTCATGTATCGTGACCGTCGCTTTCAACAGGTCGTCATATGCAAGACAAAGCGCCGTGATTGAACCATCGAGATTCGCAACAGTGAGTTTTGGCGTTGCACCACTACCGCTTGTCGATTTTTCAAGGCCATCAATCTGACAGGGCCATGCCGAATACTCAAAGCCCTGCCACCAGATGGATTTTGCCGGAAGTTTTGACTCATCCCCACCAGCAGCGGTTATTTCCGCTTCTGTATGGGGAATATTGTGATTATGAAACCTCAAAACCCCGCCAACGCCAAACGCGGTACCGTCCACCTCAAACAACCGAACGGTGTTACCCGGCTCCAGTTTCTGATAATCGTTGTTTAAACTCATGGTGCAAACGCCTGTTCAAAAGTCACGGAAAGGTTGTATTTTTTGTTGCCCAGCGGCGTGGGCTTATAGCCTGCGCAACGGTATAAGCCCAGCGGCTCAAGCGGTGGCGTCCACTGAAATGCTTTCACCCCACCATGCCTGTCCAGAAAGGCTTTAATCGTCGTGATATAGGTTTCGCTCCCCGTAAACTCCAGCGTCCACTTTTGCGAGCGTGGATTGAGCCCATCGCCGGAAACCTGCGCATAACCATCGCCAAACTGTGCTTTGCGTGTTCGGAAACTGACTTCCTGCTCCGGGTTGATGCGCGGGCACCAGGTAAATGTTTCGATAGCCATTAACGACCTCCTTTAGCCAGATTCCATACGGCACCGCCTGGGGCAATATCACGCGCCATCAGTTCGCGATAACGGCGCTCAACATAGCTACCAATCTCCTTGCCGAATTGTTCTGTCATACCGCCATCCGTCTGAACGCTGGTATTGCCATTACCTTCGATGGTGATATAAACCTGCGGCGAACCGCTGGCTGTCTGAACGTTATTTACACCTGAATTGACAGCACGAACCCCCAGTGAACCATCAGCAGCGCGAGTCAGCGGCATAATGGCTTCTGGTCCTGCTTCTCCGAAAATTCCCGCGCCTTTGGCAAATGCGAATGTTTTCGGGGTGCTGTAAACACCATTGCTGTATGCGCTAAGTGACGGTGAGTCGTACACGCCGCCGATGGCGTTAAACTTAAAGTTAGAGGCATATTCCTGCAAAGCAGTGCCGGAACTAACATGCTCTGCACCGCCTGAACCTCCTGTAAAATAGCCAGCAATACCCCCTGCAATTGTGCCCAGCAAGCCACCAGAAGAAGACGATGACGAACCGCCCAGCGCATTCACAACTGCCATCTGCAACGCGACTTTTTCAAGGATTTGCAGAACCGAAATCCCCCAGGATTTCCAACTGACTTTATTCCCTTCCAGCATCGACGTGACGTTGCTGAATGCACTATCCAGCGATGATTTCACGCCATCCGAAACGGTCCCGGAAATGTTCGACATTTCCTCCAGCCAGTTCGCATACCCCTTAGAAGCGCCGTTACGCCAGTCAGACTCAGATTCGGCAATCGCCTTATATTTGTTATTCAGTTCCGTAAGCGCAGCGTTCCGCGCAGCGATAGCGGCGGTGCCCTTATCGGTTTTTTCGAATTGTCGCTCAACCTGCTGGGTTTCGTCGAAACGTTGCCGCTGCCTGTCGCTCAGTCCGGCGGTATCCGTCGCCGCCGTTGCCTCATCCTTAAATTTCCGCGCCGCTTCGGTGAGTTGTTTCAACGCCTCGGCCTGATCGCGTTGTTTTTTTACGTTCTCTTCTGCTCGCTGTGTCCAGCGGGCTAACTCTGCTGAGGACTCACGGATCGCTTTGCGCTGCTCATCCGTCCATTTCGTACCCGCCTGATTCGCGGCGGCGTAGAGATCTGCCGCTTTCTCGCCATCAGTCGCGCGGATTTTCTGCACCTCGATAGCTACGGAAAGATCAGCCATTTTTCGGCTGTACTGTTCAGCCTGAGACGCCGCAGCACGGTCAGCCTTTTCAGCTTCCCTGGTGGCGTCTGCTTTTGCTTTCTGTGCCGCTGCCACGTTCTGAGTGTTGTTATAGTCTTTTTCTGCCGCTGCCCGATATTGAGACGCAAAGGTTGAATTATTCGGACCGTCTCGGCCCATATCCTGCAGGTCAAAATCAACCTGCCGGTTGACCTTAGCAATGCCAGTTAACCCGGCCAGTTCAGCCTGACGCTGTTTATTGAGCAACGCTTTAGCATCTTTGTCGGACACGCTGGCCTGCGGTAATGCCATTGGTACCTGCACCAGGCTGTTACGTGCAGAGAGAAGTGTGTTCCCCAGACTCATGAGCCTGTTGAACTCAGAGTGTGCACCTGTCATTTTTAACAGCGAATAATAAGCCTCGTTTTGTCGCCAGGCCTGTTCGCGAATTAGATCATTTCGTCTTGTTTCTATTTCCTCCAGGGCTTTCTGAATGACATGGGAACGGTCGCGCATCTGGTTCAGCTTGTTTTCTTCAACCGTTAACTGGTCAGTCAGAATACCGAGCGACTTAACGATATTTGCATCATTTTCGCTGGTAATGCCTGGTTTGTTCCGCGCTGAATTCAGATCATCGATCTGCGTTTTCAGTGCGGTCACTTTCCCGGCCTGCTCATCTATCAGGCGGTTTTGCTCCACCAGCGCATCAACTGTTTTCCCCCTGTTACTGTCGGCATCCCCCAGGGACATCTTTGATGTTTTATCCCTGATCTGATCAATCTGCTGAGCGTAATCTTGGGCAGACTGGCGGGCCTGCTCTTGGTACTGGTACGCAGCGTACCAACCTCCGGCAACCAGCGTCAGCATACCCGGGATACCGCCAACCAGCGACACTAGTCCCGTAAGCCCGCTGCGCATAAGGCCTACTGCTGACGTGGCACGGTTTAACGACTCCTGAGAGGCTGTGACAGCACGGTTTGAAAGAACAAGCTCAGCATTCGCGGCGATCATTTCACTGCGTTTTTTGATGACGTTATCAGTCGCCAGTACTGAGGCATTTGAGCCTTTGGCTACATTCGCCTCGGCGACGGCAAGGTTATAGGCAGACGTTGCGGCACCGGCGTTCGCCAGTGCTTTGCGTTGTGCCTGTGTTGCGGCGTAAGCCTGCGCATCAGCTAAGGCAATCTGTTCTTTTCTGGCGTCCAGCACCTTACCTGCGGATGAAGTCACGCCGGACAGAATACCACCAAGCAGGCGAGAACCACCGGCAGCGGCCAGAACTGCCGCCCCGCTAGCCACTGTATCGAGGTTTGACGCCAGACTATCGAGAGCACCAGCCAGCGCCGTGGACGCGCCAAGGGCGTCATTCGCGCCACCAACCCAGGCCATAAAGCTGTTCTGGACTTTCTGTGCTGAGCCACTGATGGAGGCTGGTAGCGTTTCAAATTCTTTGCGCAGTAATTCGACATTGGTCAGTAACGGGACAATTTTATCCGTTGTCAGTTGCCCGTTCTGCGCCATATTGCGCAGCCCGCCAACGGTCGTTTTCATACCGTCAGCTAGCAGTTTCGCCAGGCGGCCGCCGTTCTCCATAATTGCATTGAATTCTTCGCCGCGCAGTACGCCGGAGCCCAGTGCCTGACTCAACTGCGTGATAACGGAGCTGGCCTCCTCCGTGCTCGCGCCAGACAATTTCAGAGACGTGGCGACCGTTTCCGTGACTTTTGCCACATCGGCTGACGCGTAGCCAGCATCGCGCAATGAAGATGCTATACGAGCATACAGCGTTGCGTTGGCCTCAAATGATGTGCCGGTGCGCTGGCTGATTGCCATTAACGAGCGTTGCGCTGCTGCAAAATCCTCCGCGCCAGTGGAAGCCAGGCGCAGACGCCCGCTTAACTGGTTCCAGGTATCGGCATACTGGATAAGCTGATGCGTGGCAAATGCCCCTGCAAACGCGCCAGCCAGGCCCGTGGCGGTAGATTTAACGCTGACCAGCTCGGCATTCAGCGCAGCAATAGAGCGTTGCGTTTCACGGGTGACGGCTGCCGCCTGCTTACCGCCCTGCTCCATTGTTTTATAATAGTCCTGCCCCATCCGTGAGGCGCGGGCAATTTCCCGCTGGAACGAGCCGGAGTCAGCGGAGACTTTAATGATCAGTTCGCGCAGCGTAGCCATATTTCACCCATAAAAAAGCCCGCAGCGCGGGCATCAGAGATCAGACATCCATTTTTCAAACTCAGAAACTTCTTCACCCCCCTCTTCCTCAGCACCCCATTTCAGCAGCAGGTCAGCCATATTCGCTTTGCCACCCTGGGCATTGAATGCTGCCGCCGATATCTGTGCCGCCTGAACATCGCCGCGCCAGTCACCAATCGGACTAACCCGGTCATAGGCAATCCACATTTTCAGCTCACTGGCCGTCAGGGTGCTGCGCAGTTCGTGGAGTGTGCGCCCCAGTCGGAGCGCCAGCGTCATGAGAAAGAATGTAAGGGGTTGCTTTACTTTTTTTCGGCCTGATCCTGATCCACGCCCAGCGCCAGAGCCACATTCAGGAGACGTTTGTGCACCTGGCCATAAACTTCTGCGACGGTAGCGATATCATCATCAGAAAAAACACGCTCGCCTGCTTCATCGCGAAGAACATCAACGAAGAGGATCGTGTCCGCCTCTTTATTGCGGATAAATTCCTGCGCAGCAGTCAGCTTCGGAGCTTCCTCACCCTCCCCCAGTTCCGGCGGGGTGAGAAATTCGCGAAACTTAACCCAGGCATCACCTGACGGCTCGCGAAGGGTGACCGTTGCATTTTTCCATTCAGGAACGGTGATGATTTTTGTGCGGAAAGCCAGATCAGGCGCAAGTGCCAGTTCACGTAAGGACATTTTTATACTCTCTGTGTATCAAATGGAGGGGGAAAAAGCGCCCGCAGGCGCTTAAGAACCGGAGGCTACAATGCGTTTCGGCTTGCCTTTCACGCGCAGCGAATAGGTGGCGCCAACGACCTGAGATGTCGCTGCAGACCAGCTACTCTGACGAACTTCCACCAGCACATAAAAACCGTTACCGGAGGGGAAAACGACTTTCAGCGCCCGCAGCTCGTCATTTTCATAGGCCGTCTGCAGCGCCAGTTGCGCGGCTTCATCACCCACCCAGTTACGGGAAATGGACATTTCTGCCGGAGCCGCGAGGCCGTTGGTCTGCTCCTGCTCGGTGGAGCAAAGCGTGGTGACATCGATGTCACTTTTCTGGCCGCCTGTGTAGCTGATTTCCTTCGTGGCGCATTCAGCTTCAAGGAACGTCACGCCTGCCGTCGGAAAACCCGCAGCCTTAAAATCGTCTTCTGTGACGGGTGCAGCCGAGATACCGATCTGCGTGCCTTTTGTTTTTTCATACTTACTGGTCATATTTGCTCCAGATGTAAAAAAACCGCCAGGTGGCGGTTATGTTTATGACGGATTTTTACTTACTGCTGAACCGAAATTTCCAGCGTTGCCCGCCGCAATTTTGTATCAGGTTCGTAGCCGCCCGTTTTAGACATGCGGGTAAACTGCAACGGTGTAAGACCGATGACAACCTGCTCCCGGAGTTCCCGTGACTCTTCAACACTCCTTGAGTACACATCAACCTGTACAAAGGTTGTTTCCTCTGCCGGTGAGCAAAAGGTGTCGCCGTAACTCTGGGACACAAATGTGAAAGTGATCCACGGAGGCGCAACTGCAGGTTTCCCGGCATCATTCAACGGAACGATATCCATATATACCTGACCGTTCGCCAGTGAACCGATAAGGTGAAATACATCAGATTCCTTCATTTTGACAGCACCTCATCAATCGCTGTGTTCATCCTGGCGATTACAGCACGGGTCGCCTCCTCCTGCCGGGTATCAAAGGCAGGACGAACGAAGGGGTGGGCGGGCATGTTCGATGTGCCTAATTCTACAAAACGCCAGTAAAACGCGTTCCGTCGGTTGCTGGCCTTCATGGTGTTGTCACTGTTACCCGTTGCGGGATTGACACCGCGGATATGAACACCCGAAGCGATCGCGTTACGCTTACCGCGCATTGTCACAACAACGACATTCTTTTTCAGTTTCCCGGTACGTTCTGGCGCGCGCTGTATGACTTCCTGCTTCAGTACTTCCGCCCCTGCGCGCGTACCATCCCGCAGGACCTTTTTATTTTCCGCTTTGCTGAGCCGCTCAAGATCGTGAGAGATATCCAACAGCCCGGAAAAATCCAGTGAATGGTCAATCACGACACCACCCCCTGCTTACACAAAATTTCGAGTCTGGTACCGCGACTGTCAGGAATCGGCGGTCCTGACACTTCAAGGATCTGACCGCGAAAAGGGCCAGAAAGCACTTTTAATCGGGAAGCTGCTGTTATAGCTGCCCTGAACCGCACCCAGACACGAACCGTTGCCTCCGCTTTTTCAGCACCGGAAGTAATGAGCTCCCTCCCGCTTATCGCCCTGATATCTGCCCTGATCTGTTCACCATCGACCCATTCCTGAGTCAGTTCGCCAAAGGGAGATCTGCTTGTGACAGCATTCTGGATGGTGACAACATGAATAAGACGTCCTGCCGCAATGGACATGCTCACCTCACATAATGGTTGGCCGGCGAAGGCTATAAATGAAAGCCGTCACAGAGAAAGGCAACTCACCGGGCTGCAGATCTTCCTTTTCCGAAAGGTCCGGATTGCGGTACAGCATGCCAACCAGTCGCATGGTGGATGCCTTCATACGCGAAAGTGATTCGCCTTCAATCAGGTTTCCGCTGCTGTCCACCACCTTATCCCTGCTCCCCTGGATATAATCCAGAAGTACGGCGCTGGCCTCCTGGATTTTTTCTTTCAGTTCAGTGTCATCAATATCATGATCAATTTTGAGGTGTGCCTTAATTTCCACCAGAGTGATCAATTCAATCATGGCCTGTCCCTCGCATCGCGCCCGCGTTTGGCCGCCAGTGTCCAGCCAGTCGAGCCGGGCTCACCAGGCTTGCCCTGAGTTTTCTCATCGCAATGCCAGAGCGAACCACCCCATGTGACCGTATCACCAGGCAGATACTCATCACCGGATTTGAAAACGCCACGGTAAAGCATGACCGGCACGTCAAAGGATTTGGTTTCACTGCCACCGCTCGAACGGTTTACCGTTAAGGTGAAATGCCGCTGGTCAGTGCGATCAATCTCGACACCTGCCACACCATCAACCACACATTCCCAGCCACGCATGCTGTGTGTTTTCTCGTATGCGCGCCACAGACCGCCTTTATGGGTTGCATAAGACCCACGCGGATAGCTCTTACCTTCATCAATAAATGGAAGTATCTCGAGCGCCAGCGCGTCACGGCCATCTTCGCCATCCCTTGCGGGCTCAGCGGGTGGTATTGCGGCCACAGCATCAGCGATCAGCGATTTGATATCGGGAAGCACCGGCATAGATGCTGTAACCAGTTCCTCCAGCATAGGCTTAACATCCTCCGGCGTAATACTTTTCCCGTCCTGTGGTACCGGGATGGCGCCCACCACCTCGCTTACTGCGTCGGCCACGGCCTGTTTCAGCACCACCGGATCATAATCTTTTCCGTTTTCCGGAACCGGTAGCTCGCTAAAGGCTTTATCCACCATCGCCTGCAGCATTGGTTGCATATCTTCCGGTGTGACGCTTTTACCGTCCTGCGGCAGCGGCAGAGCAGCGACCGCTTCACTTATCATCAGGGCCATGTCGGGTAGCTGAGGTTCTGGCGGTGATGGCAGGGCAGCCACCGCATCCGCAAGCATGGCAGCAAGATCAGGAGATGGTGTGCCTTTAATTTCATCAATGGACGTTGAAATGCGGGACAATTTTTCTTCAAATTCCAGGCGCTGTGCTTCGAGGTTTTTACTGAATACCTCGCGCATTTCAGAAAGAACGAGGCCAAACTCTTCGCCTAACGCCTTTATCAGAGATAATTCGCGTTCATTCATTTGGTAAGTAACCCCCGGAGCATCGCTTTTACCGCTGATTGCTGTGCATCAGATAACGACTTTCCTTCACTTTTATCTGGTTGCTGTTGCGGTGCCTGGCTGCCTTTACCGAATGGATCCTCTGATGCATCGCGGCGGGCCAGTGCGCCAAGACTGTAATTCTGCTGCTGCAGGTACAATTCATCGCCTCCTGTTACAGGTGGCAGATTTTCACTTCGCCGCGCTTCGTTCGGTGTCATGATGGTGTTTTTTACCCCCTCACCCAGCGTTTTTATGCGGCGTTCGCTGTCCATCCTCAGAAGTGCATTTACGTCAAACTCGGTCCCGGAATCGTTTTCCAGTTCAAACGCCTCATCCAGTAGTAACTCGATAGACTCAATGAGCGTCTGCAGGCACTGGGAATAGTACTGTTGCTCAAGAGCCTCAATATTGTCGTACGAAGGGAGTTCGCCGACTCCGGCCTTATAGGTGGGGACATGGAACGCTGAACAGACGATTTTCGCGGACATCTGGAGCTGCTCAACCACCTTTGCATCATCCGCTGAAATTGAGACAGGGTTATATTTGGCACCATTGCTGAGAAGCCCTGTTTTCCCGGCGTTTTCTCCCGTATACCCGGTTTCCCAGTTGGATTTAAGGATTCTGGCGTTTTCCTCCGTTATATTGCCTGGCACCTCTATCACGCCGCTTGGCTTACTACCATTGCGGAAAAAGAACGCTGAATTTTCCTGGATATGGTGCCCCTGCATCGCGGCAAGGCCCGCTGCGTAAATCGGGGAGAGACCGATAAGCGGATGGAACAGGCAGTTAAAACGGTCGTGAATAACCTCACGTGCCGGAACAGTGACTGACTTTTCGATACCCGTCATGTTGTCAGGGTTTATCTGGTAAAAGACGGACCCGTCGTCTGCAACCAGCGGGGTAACTTTGTTCCAGTCAATAATACGGAGTTCTGTAATTTGTCCCCGGGTGTTGCGGATTTTTAACACCACGGTATTCCCGTGGCATAACTTCGAGTTAAGCCAGCATTCGAAAAACTGGATCCTGTTCTGAAAGGCATTAGGCCGACGATAAAGCGCGGCAACAGGCCCGGCACTGTTTTCTTTCCAGATGCCGTCAGAATCACGGCGCATCATACGTAGTGGCATCTTTGAAATATCACTGGCTATCAGCGATATACATGAAAAAACAGCATGAAAGGAAAGAACAGTGTGCTGATTTATTTCAAGGTTACGCTGCCATGCACCCGCAAAGGGTTCACGGACATAACTGAGGAGTGAGGTCCAGATCCCGCGAGTGGCAGGCTGTTGCAAGGCCTTCTCTTTTTTCCTGAAAGGGTTCCACATCAGCCATTCCCCGCGTTATTTTTCTTTTTGCTACCACCAGCACGTTTGTTGCTGATGTATTCCGCTTTACCCAACAGAACCAGCACCCTGGCGCACCGGGCATTCACGTTCTTTTCATCGCCCGGAACCGAATCGTGAGTGCGTTGCAGATACCTGATTTTTGCCATGTATTACGGCGGGGTCTCCCCCGCCCTCCGTTAGCACATTAGCTGCCCTGGGTGGTGCCGTAGTTAACGCCGGAAATAACAGCAACGGCAGCAGTACGGCGGCGTTTCCAGTTAATCCAGCGTTCTGCGCGGATGGCCACGCTGTTGGTCTGGAACATGGAAACCAGCTCGGTACCTGTCGGGGTGATGCTGTCGCCAGTCGGATCACTCTCCATTTCCAGAGACGCCTCTCGGGACATATCGACTGCAACACCGCCGTCGTCAGCGAGGTAAATGTCTGGCGCATTAAGTAGCGTGAGGTTGGTACCAGCGTACTGGGAAACGATGGCAGGAAGACCCTGGAAGGTACCGCCAAGCAGTGTCATTTCCGGGTACATTTTCTGGCCCAGTGCATTTTTCATCATGGACAGCGACAATGCATTGGTGCTGGACATGATCCATACACCTCCCGTCGGTTGCAGATTGGCGAGCACAAACTGAGCGAATGCCGCTTTAGCATCTTCATCCGGATCACCGGTTGACGGAATAGCGCTAATGCCGTTGGTGATGGATGCCGGAGAGACACCGGCAACCTCTGCTTTCGACGGGTTGATAAAGTCCGTGTCCAGGCGCGCGATAACCGCCTCAGCCAGGGCATTGCGTACCAGCGCATCGGCGGCCGGGTTGGAGAAGCGGATCAGTTCATCAGTGAGCACAGCGATTGCGGCCACTTTCGCAAAACTGAACGTAATCGACTCAAAGTCGAACTTCGTCAGCGGCTTGGCCTTACCCTGGCCGACCCAGTTTGCTGAACCACCGGAAGTCTGTGCCGGAATGCGGATGTTGAACGGTACCTGACGCAGTGCCGGGATATTGCCCTGACCAAAACGGCCGATGATCGTCTGTGGTCGCAGGAAATCCACAAAATCCTGTGCATAGTCCTGATACTCCACCAGCGCCCCGGCCCATGTCGGGTCAGTCGTCGTCCCGGCCCCTACAGCAGCCTTGAGAACATGATGGAGCTTCGCATCATCCGGATACTGCTTGCGGGCGATCTCAAGCGCTTCCGAACGGCTGCCATTCGCGGCGGCCAGAGCTTTGGCGAAACGGGCAAACGCAATGCCTTTTTCCAGCTTCTGTTCAACGCGGATGATACCTGGTGCGCTGGTTGTCACGGTGGTTACATCGCCGTTTGCGGCTTTGCTGACCGGCTTCGCTGTGATCGCAAGATTTGCTTCCATATCACGCAGGCGCTTAAGGTGCGCATCCACGGACTTGATTTCAGCGGACGTGTTGTCGTAGCTCTCTTCTTCCTCAGCATCCAGGGTACGGCCATCATCCGCCGCCTTCGCCATGATTTCAGAGAGGGAAGCTGCCAGCGCTGCACGTTTAGCTTCAAAGCTTTTGATTTGTTCTGCGATATTCATCGACGTGTTTCCTTTATTAATATTGATTTTCGGTGCTGTGGCGCCAGCGGGCTTATGTGCTTTAACCACGGGTTTCTCATTGCCTGACGCGGCGAGTAACTGGCGGTCAAAAGATTTAACGGTCTGGATAGAGCATTCGGCGTTCGCCGGAATGGTCACTGCGGAGACTTCAAGCAGATCCCAGGACAGAAAGCGGATGCCACCTTCATCGAGGAATGAATATTCGATGGGGCGAAATCCGATAGACAGCCCGCGAACCAGCCCTGCCTTAATAGAAGCCCAGGCCTCATCAAGACGGGCTGTAAGCTGCGATGGCATGTCAGGCGTTGGTTTCACCAGCTTCGCGGTAATTTCCAGCCCCTCTTTCACCATCTTTGGCGTACAAGTGCCGACAGGCTGGGAGCGGTCATGCTGCCAGAGAAATGGGGTATCGCTGCGGAACTTCGCGCCCCCCGGCTCCATGATGTCACCATCACGGTCAGGTGAAGGCGTGGAGGCGATGCCGGTGATTATCCGTTCGTCCTCATTTACCGCCTTTACCGTCATGATGGTACATGCGCGGTTAAGGGTCATTTGATGCCTCCTGAAACGAAAAAACCCGCCGGAGCGGGTCGTTTACTGACGTTAAAAGTCATATGAAAATTACCTGATAATCCTGTTTCTTCGCCTCAGGATTCAGCGCCATAAGCGAAACCGCGTTGAACAGCGCCATAAGCGGGTCGATTTTCCCCTTACCGCTGGCCTGTTTGGTAATGAGGATGGCATTACCTTTAGGCTCAACCCTGGCATTGCCGACACACCAGGACATCATCGGCTGTCCGGCATGAATCAGCACCCCCTCGGCAAGCTTGCGTTCCGTGGTTTTTATCGCCCCGCCAAGACGCCAGCCCTGACTGACACCCACGACGGAATCAGCCGGGATTTCCGCTTCGATCAGAGCATCAAGAATTTGCCCCACGCCCGACGGGTCAATGCCAATTTTGTCGAGTAACTCAGCGGTGTGGATACGGCTGACATACTCAGCCACTTCCTCCGTGTCCTGTCCGACGCGTTTAACGATGGTCAAATCACCGGCTTTCACGAAATCACTGAACCGGGACTCTTCGCTTTTGCGGCGTCTGATGGCTATCTCATGCGCCCAGGCGTGGCACCAGCAAAGCCATTCACGGGTTTCACTATCACGGCCAACGGCAGAAAAGCCCAGCAAATCGTCAAGACCGCCGCCATCGATCCCGACAGTTACCACCTCGGCGCGCCGGAGCAATTCATCAAACGTCACCTTTCTGGCCTGCTGCTCCCAGAAATCAACTCCCGCCCAGCGGTCAGTACGCAGATTCAGGCCGATCTCAATGTTGAGGTGTTTGGCAAGAAGCTGCTGCAGGGTTCCGTCAGTCTTCGCCTGATTTTTGCGAAGGTTATCGGCTATCCATTCAGAACTGACGGACAAACCGATGTTAGGATTGGTGATGTAAAAATTTTCTGGCTCGAGATAGGCCTTGCTTTCAACCATGCTTTCCGGGAATTCGTACAGAATCCCCAGAGTTTTAGGATCATGTAGTTTGCCATCACGCACATCACGCCAGTAATCCAGCCGTTCCTTAAACACCCCTGCAGGGGGCTCATCGCTTTGCGTGGTCAGGTAAATCACCCAACCTTCATTTCGCGATACCTGCCCGCCCAGTGCCTCCATAAACATCGCTTCTGCGTTAGCACGCTTGCCAAACAACCAGAGCTCATCCACCAGGACGCGGCCCGATTTTTTGCCCGAAACGGTGTCGGTATCAGCAGCGACAACTTTCAGCGTGTTACGCGTGACCCGGTGTGTGATGGTGCGAATGTGATCCTGAATCTGGAACATATCCGACAACTCCTCGTCTGCACGTATCATCCCGGCGGCAGGCTTGAAACTGTTGTCGGCTACCTCTTTCGTCGGTGCCAGAATCAAATGCTCTTCGTCCTCACGCCAGCAAAGGATCAGCGCCGTCAGCATGATCCCGGCCGCGATGGTCGATTTTGTGTTTTTCTTCGATATCAACAGCCCGTATTCACGGATCAACTGATTGCCGGTATCAGCCTCATAACCACCAAAGATGGCTTTAACAAAATCAAACACCCACTCCTCGGAGCATTCACCGAACGTTGGCTTGCCAGGCAGGTCAGAAACTCGCAGTTCACGAAAGATACCCAGCGCCTGCATCGCCTGGTCACGAAAAATCGGGGGTGGAATGATTGACTGCCTGCTAACCAGAAGACTTTCCCAGTCAGGGCAAGCCGTGGACCATTGCGCCATTAATTACCCTCCCTTGTTATTGACGACCAGTTTTGGCGGAGCCATAGAGCCAAATTTTCCCGCGCCAGCGGCCACCTTCGCCGCCGCGTTTTTGGCATCCTTTTTCCCGGTCTCCCCTTTTTTGGGGTGAATATAGGGAAGCATTGCCTTTGCAGCATCTTTCCGGACGTCAATGTCTTCGCCTGTATTGTTCATCACCGCCATGAGGAACTTGAGCGGATCGTCATATGCCACCGCCACCGACGGTGGGGTCGGCGGTGATTCCGGCGAGGATGTTTTTTCGGGATTGTTTACCGCTGGGGTATAAACATTTTTTCGGTAGACCGGAACCTCATCAACCTCGACAGTTTCCTTGTTTTTACACCCAATAAACGCGATGACTTCCGGGTCTTTAGCCAGTTGCGAACCCTTAGACCGTGCGGATTTCTCAGAATACCCCGCCTTTATTGCCGCATCTTTTTTAGACATACCGGACATCAGCGCGACCGCGAATTTTCGCTTTTGCGCTGTTAACATGTTTACACCCTCCAGAGGGGAATTTTTTCTGTGCGTGAGGGAGGCGGCGGTGTCCGGCGCGATCGACGTTTACACCCAAACCTACCCCCCCCGGTGTTGAGAATGGATATCATTTAAAGTGAAATGGTTGCAATTGAAACTATCCCTGTATCAAATCACCACAATATGCTGAAACTCCTCAGCCTCGGGCACCGCATGCTTCAGTGCTTCCTCATCAGGCTGCCGGGTTGCCGCTTCACGCGCCGATTTCCCGGCATGGCATCCTTTGCACAGAGTCCAGAGATTACGCTCTGAGTTGTCGCCGCCGAACTGCAGCGCGATGCGGTGATCAAGCTCGCTCTCGTGCAGCTCAATAACGTGGGCGCACATGCAGCAATGACCGCCGTCGCGTACCCAGATGCGACGTTTAAGACTGACGCGGGCGCTGCCGCTGATGCGGCGCTGCTCTCCGTATACAGGCTTGATGCGACGGGTATCGATAACCTTAAGTCGGGGCTTTAATGTCGTCAGCTTAGCCATACAACCTCCATGCCCGGCGGCGCTCAGTTCGCGCTGTGCCGTCAGGGTGACGCTCTACCGGTTCCCCGTCGGCATGATCAACCAGTGACCAGCAGGGATAAACCACCGGACCACCATATGCATTGCCCACGGCATAATCAGCGGCGGCGCTGTGATCCCATCGGGCCAGCACATCTACCAGCTTTGCAACCGGCACGCTGTAGCAAACGCCGTGAATCAACTGAGGCAGGGTAATGAAGTCAGCCCGCTTCTTATCAGCAGCAATCAGGCGCTCAGCAATAGCTGCCTGATACTGAGGCGGGCGGCCAGTGCCGAGGTAAAAGCTGATGAGATCGTCAGGCTTATCATTAAGCCAGGCGCTGACCTTCCCGACGAAGCCATGCACAGGCCGTGCGTCATCCTCCACGACTACGACCCGACAGTTCTGTCCGGCAGCCCATTCAAGCGCACGACGGTGATTCCAGTTTGCCCCGTGCTCTCCGGTATCAATAAACAGGGCGGCGCCAAGAGATTCAGCCAGGCTAAGCGCCTGCTTATGTCGGGAGTGATGACCGACAACAACAAACTTCACTTGTGCTGCCACCATGCAAACTCCTTACCGATGCCGTTTGTTTTGAAAACCGTATGTACTCGGGGGCCGGTGACCAGACGATCGCTAAACCGATAAGCCACAATGCCGAACGCAAGCATGTCGCCAACGGCTGCTGCAGCCGATTCTTTCTTCCAGAACCGGTTGCTTTCAGTCAGGTAATAAAGACGCACGATACCGTGAGCGATAGCCATAACGTCATCGCGGGTGCCACCCAGCAGGCCAGCATTCAGCATCACATCATTGCGGTGTTGCTCAATGAATTGCTGGTAGATGCTTTCGGGATGGTTGCTGGCTGCCCACGGGTCAGAATAGGTTTTCGGTTCGGAGCCAACGTAAATCTGGCCGGGTTCCATTTCATCCCACGGCGCATGCAGCATTTGGACATCGGTGCCATCCGTACACCAGACGAACCGGTATTCAGGATGATCCCGAAGGTGCTGCCAGATGTGCAGCCAGCGGCGGAAGTAGACATTCATCTTCACGTCAGGAACCCGCCACAGTTCAACGTCTGACGGTGCGGTGGTCAACTCATCCACCAGCGCGATACGTCCACACTGTCTAAGCGATGCCGCCCATGTAGTCAGCATGTCTGGCGAGGCCGCCATTTTCGATCCGCGCTGCGTATCAGGCTGACTGGTGAGCAGCGTTGTGATAACCACGTCGCGCTGATGCCGGTATTCAACGTAACCAGTGAAACCTGTATCCCGCCGTTCGTTGTGGATCTTCACGTTACGTTCCACCAGCGCCTGTCGGTCTGGTTTCGGTACCGAACGTTCCACTGCTTCATGTTCATCAAGGGAATGGAGCAGCTTTTCAGAGCCAGTCACATCGGCATAAGCCCACGATGTCATACCTGCGTTATGGATGCGCAATGCGAGATCGCTGTGTTCGTACATCCCGCGCCCGTAAACCGGATCAAATCCGCCCAATTTCTCTACGGCGCTGCGGTGGTAATACAGCATTACGCCGCGCTGCCCGGTATAAGCAATGTGCTTATCGTCACGATAAAGAACGGCTATATCATTGAGCTTGTTAGGTCCTGCCAGATCAAGGAACTGATAAGCCAGGTGCGGCTCGGGTGATTCGATATAGGGAAGATGCCAGTTATCGGCAATCGGCCATGCATCATCATCAAACAAAAACAGGTGTTCGCACCCGGCATCCATCAGGGCTGTCAGGCTGGCGTTCTTTGCCGCCACAATGCCCTGTGACGTTTCCAGACGAACAAGTTCTACTCCTTCCGGGATAGTTGCGGCAGGCTGTGAGCCATCATCAATAACCACCAGCAACGAACCAGCCGGGAGATAGTTAAGATGTTGCTCAATAGCCCTGGCTAAAACTGCTGGCCTGTTGTGCGTGGTAATTGCTACGCCGATCCGTGCTGATACGCTACTGGCGGGAACATACGGGACACCATCAATAGTGACCTGCATAGTCACTTCCTTGCGTACAATAAACCACCAGGCCTGCGTGCATTAGCAATGGCATCATTCACGGCCTGGTTAATGCTTTCTGTAATAGCAGCCTGAGCAGAGGCCAGATCCGCTATCATCGCTTCTTGTCTGATGTGTTCTGCTTTCGCCGCTTCAATAATGGCGTTAGCTGAACGCAGGATTTGCTCGTGCTCCTGTGGGGTGGAGCCGCCGCTGGCGCTGACCTCACACGTCACTTTGAAACGGTCAGCCCTGAACACCACCGACTGTTGCTCGTCGCCAGTTGGTTTCTCAACGAACTGACCGCTTTCACGAACGGCGGCAATAACAGCGTCACGCATCGAATCAGTCAGACTGACCTTTGTCAGTGCCGGGTTGATGTGGAGAACGCCTTGTAGAGTGGTGTTATTAATGAACGTCTCCCCCGCTCCAATCTGAAAATCCTCTTTCTTGCCGAAGCGACTTTCCACCAGATAGCTGATAGCGAACTCTTGCCCGGCAGGAGTGAGGAAGTTGTAATGACGCTCTCCGTTGAACGGCGTCACCGTGTCCTGTGTCATCACGTAACCGAGTTCACGCAGTTCAGCAGCACCAGCCTTTGACGGCAAATCGCCATCCACCAGCGCACCACGGAAGAAAAGCGCATGCAGGACATCGACAGCGGCGCCGGAAAGTTCTTTGCTCATGGATTTTTCCTTTTAGATGTGAGCCTGTAGCACGGGAAGACCGCCCGATAAAGCGGAATGCCACAGACTCACTACTGAAAGATATCGTTAGGCTGCACGTGCGAGGCGCTTACAAAACCTGTTTTTTTATCAGGATTTATCATCCATGATTTCGGGAGTACCGTTTGCTTTACGGCGGTCTTGAATTACAACTTTCCGAGGAAACAAGTTGCTATCCTTTCCGGAAAATATCTGAATAGTTCCATCAGGCCGATAACTGGCGCATTGACCGTCCGAGTATTGAAGGGAAAAGCCATCATCCTTCATAAAAACAAACAGGGTGTTTGCTTGGTTCTGCATATATCCTCCAGGAGAATTTATGAACGCAAGAATTTTTATGGACTATTGTTCGGCGATTGATATCTCTGATTTGCTAGCTAAAGCCTCACTAAGTGATGACGAAATTGGGACAGTTTTGCGCCTACACCTTTTGTGTGAACGAATGGTTGAAGCATGGATATGCGCCTGTTGTGATAGCGTAGAATTATTCGGCGATGGCAAAAACAAGGTTCGCATCGAGTGCGACGCTAAAATTGCAATGGCTGGTAACCTGGGTATACCTCCGGAGCTTGTGAAGGCATTAAAGACCTTCAATTCTTTGAGGAATGATATTGCTCACAACCTTACCGCCCAGGAAATTCAAGACGCTAAAATTCAAAGCCTGAAAGACACATTGCAAGGATATTTCAAGCAACACCCAATTGAACCCAGCCTAGAAGAGTCCAAAGTGGGTATTTTTGATGCAGAAGGCAAATTAACTGAAGAGGTTACGCTCGAAAGCGACAGTTCAAAAAACAGACTTAAGCTGGTGTTATTATTTAGTAAATTGATGCATTCGTTAATGCATTGCGTTGCTTCAAATCACAAGGGGCGATGGGATAATCAATTCAGTCAGTTTGAATACAATGTCACCCATAATAAATAATATTCTACAGCCCGCCTCGTGTGGGCTATGAACTTTAGCAAGCATCCAGTGAATGCCTGTGATAATGCCTACCAGGCGTGTTCGCATGCTCTGTTGCTTAGCTCATCCGACAACTCACCGATGGTGAAAGCAATTGCCATCTTCTGTTCAAGGCTTAATGTTGGCCACTGCTTACGAAGTTCAGCGCTAAGGTGATGTTGCCAGTTAGCATCACCTGTAAGCTCTTTCCAACCTAACGGGAGAAGGCAAAGGCCGCGACCATACTTTTCCTCATCTGGTGTTAGAGGTGGCATTTCCATCAGGCGCTGGTCGGATTTAACGCCCCAATTACCGATTGCAATCCCGCCTCCACCAGCAAAGTTAATGGTCATGCCGGATTCATTAATTTCAACTGTACCGCCCATGATTACCTCTGCTATTTCAGGCACTGCTCACGCACATACTCCTGCAGGCCAGTTAATTGGCTGGTGACTGTTTCGATTCGCTCTCTGAGGGTGAAATAATCCCGTTCAGCGGCGTCAGTAAGTCGGGGGCCGGTTGCATCATCCACGCCGGGGGCGCTGGCCGTTCCGTTCGCTGGACAGGTTGCGTTGATGTGCAGCCCACACTTACCAGTACTAACGCAACGCTGCAGGTCTTCAAGCTGCTTTTTAGCATCTGCGAGTTCTCCAGTGTATTTCGCATCGAGCGTGGCGACATCACGCTGACGTACTGTCATATCGTTAATGGTTTCCTGACGCTGTTTAGCCAGCGACGTGGCATCGTCGGCCCGATTTTTCTCACTGCTAATTTGACCAAGCAGGATGTAAATAAGCAGGAGCGAAAGTAGTAACTCAGCACCGATTATCAACCAGGCTTTTGGCGTCATTTATCCAGCTCCCAGCACGTCAGGGCACTTTCCTGATCCCTTCGCTCTACCTGTCCGTAACAGCCGTTCGCCTGGCCTTTTGTCGCCCGGCAGTCGCGGCCCCCGTCTTTGATCCACCAGCGGATTGCTTCACATGCACCTTTGCGGTCACCAGCATTGATGCGCTGGTAGAACGTTGATGGGAAACATTTAGAGGGGCCGATGTTGTAAGGACAAAACGAGGCGATACCCACTTTTTGGGGTTCAGTCAGTGGAACGTGGATGTTTTTCTGTACCCACGCAAGCGCCTTATCGCGCTCGACAGCGTTAACCTTCTTGCATTGTTCCTCTGTCGCTCTCTGGCCTTTAATAACAGGCTTGCCATTGATAACCGTTACACCATGACACAGTGACCAGACGCCACCCGGATCGACAACGGCCACCAGCGCATTACCTTCTTTCTCGCTGATGAACTGATCAAACAGTACCGGCGCTGATGCACCCGCGGCGATGAGAGACAACATTGCCGCGCTAAGCTTTGCCCTGTTTGCCATCACTCACCCCTGGCGGCCTTACGCCGATCTTCTTTGATTTTGAAATACAGATTGGTCAGATATGTCAGCAGACCAAAAAGAATACTTGCGAGAACACCTAATGCTGCCCACTGCGAGGGCGAGACTTTATCCAGTAGCTGGAGCACCCAGAACCCTCCGTTTGCTCCGGCAAAACCGTAGCTCACACCAGTTGTGATTTTGTCCATTCGATACATACTCCACCTCCGCTTTTGGGAAGTGCTGTGTGGAAGAGGGAGAAATAAAAAAGGCCCACTCGCAGGGAGCAGGCCTAAAGAGAAAAATAACAAAACAGAGAATACTGTGGTGCCGGGTGCCTCCCGGTGAGTCTTTGGTCAGCCACCGTGACTCGCGTTAGCTAATGAGACCGTAGTGGAAAACCGGTACTGTTTACGCCCCTCCGCACAGGGGGATTCACCACCTCAACAATGTAAAATTGCCAATACCAATTCGTCAATGAGTTAAACTCATCGTCCAAACAAAGCAACAGCCTTAGCCATAAAAAAAGACCTGCCACGGGACAGGTCATAAATCAGGGTTATCTCTATATTTGTTATGCATAATTCCAAGTATTCCGAAGGTGCAGGACTGTTGCGTACCGTTGGTGTAAGTTACAGAAACAGCAACCTGTCTTACACACCCCCGCAAATCTGGATTTATTACAGAAATACATTACCACGGGTATAAAAGCATTTCGCCAAAATTTTGCTTTGTACATTTTCGTGATCTGATCCACACTTATCAGGCGTTAACAGACATATAACCAGACGTGTTGCTGTATTTCACATGGAGTGTACGGTGTCGTCACTTCCTGTTTTTTTTCATAACATTCCACACTCCCCCCCATACAACAGGGGATTTTTGTGCAGTATTATTTTTTAGCTTTATAAGGTCGGTACCAGCAGACCACCAGCATGACGATGGAAATGCCCAGCAGAGCAAAATCCATCAGTACGCCAGCCAGCCGCCAGGCAATAAACAGAGACACGATAAAAAGAGTCCACCCGCCAATGCGCTTAATCATTTGCTGCCCAGCACGCGGGACAGGTTTTTGAGCAGTACAGTTGATGCGGTTTCCAGCATGTCATCTCCGGCATCTGTGTTTGCGACCACCAGCGTTTTAGTACACGGCACTTTCACTTTTGAATCGCTGAGCCAGCCAGATTCAGTGACCGCCTTTTTCAGCTCATAAACCGCTTTGCCGTTTGGCAACTTATCGTCGACGTTCCAGCCATTCATGCTGATCATCGTCAGGCCGCTGCCCTTCTGGTTTACTGACTCCAGAAACTTATTCGTGCGGTCGGGTGCGGATACCCACAGGAATGCGTCATATTCTCCGGTGGCAACTTTAGCCAGTGAGCGAACGCCACCCTTTGCGTAGGTCTCAACTTTTGCGTAATTCTTTTCGAGCGTCTGGAGATATTGCCACGACGCATAAGATCCGCTGGTGGGTTCGCCAACGGCAATTTTCACGCCCTCTTTGAGATCACCCTCACCGCCGATCTTTCCTCCGTCTTTTACCGCCACAAACACGCATTCATCGCCCAACTCGCCGATGATGTCGACCTTCTGAGCTTCGTTACCGTGTCGGCTGCGCCAGAACTGAAATGCATCAGCCTGGGTGAAACCGATCTGCGCTTCGCCGCTGGCGACTTTATCAAGGTTGTCCAGTGAGCCTTTGCTCGGGACTACTGTCGATTTATAGCCATATTCGCTTAGCGCACTGGCGAGGTTCACACCATACACAGCGTTGTACGTTAAGCCCTGCTGCCCGGTGGTGATCGTGATGTCAGCGGCTGTTGCTCCAAAACTGGAAAACAGGAGAACCGCCGCAATAGCGGTGAATGATTTCTTCATGGGACTTTCCTTTAAGGGGTGAGCCAGTGCCCAGGGAGAGTACGCAGAGAGTCAGACTCCCTGTGGCTCACCTCTGTAAAGGCTCTGCGGTTTGATGTTTGCGTCGGCACAGACGCGGGATGGCTTCGGCCGCCGGAGCAATCACAACCAGACCAGTAGAGGGAATGGGCCAGCGACCAAAGAGGGCGGCCTCTGCGCAAGCGCCTGACGGTTGGGTAATGAGCCGCCGCCAGTGAGGCCTGAATACGAAAAGCCCCGCAAATTGCGAGGCTTGATATGTTTTGCTTTTCGACGATATGACAGGGGTACTGGTGCAATGCACCCCGCGAATACCCCTGTCGTATCGCCGGAAAACAAAAAACCCGCAGTGCGGGCTTTTCGATTATGTCAGATTGTCGCTTCTCGTCGCTGCCATCGTGGCGCAGCTCTGCCAAGCATGCCTAAATAAAACATTTTTCTGGCCCGTTTTCAATGCAAATAACAAAAAATAACTTTCATGCGTTCTCTACCAGAAGTTTTCGGGCCGACAGGAATACCTTTGCCCTGAATATTTCAAGGCACCAGCGGACGCGTTTTCTGGCCTCATCAGCTGTAAGCCACGGTGCAATAACCTGCAATTCCCGGGTAATGTCTGAGATTTTTTTTCGCGTGGTGTAGTACTGGAGACCCACCAGATAGACCGGATCATTTAAATCCATCGCCCGCAAAACGCTCTGCTCTACAAAATCAGTGTCATCCTTACGAATTGCCTCATCAATTACACTTACTGACGGCCGGGGCCAGAGAATTTCATGCGCACGATTCATTGCAAGTTGTCCCCTGAAACCTTCGCTGCGCGCCTGGTTCAACGCAGCAGTAAAACGCTCCAGAGCTTTATCTGACCAGTTCCTCCCTCTCATCCCATTCCAGCAGGAGTGCCCGCGAGGTTTTTTAGGGCCAGTATTTCCCCTTACGCATTCGCCCCAGACCGTAAGTAAAGACTTTACCCAGGCTGACTGAACAGATGTCAAAGGAGTGAATTTCCCAAGGTAAGTTTTGCGCGGTGCAGTTGCGACAATACCCATACCGGCTAAATGCTGACGACGTTGACGTGGTGTCATGTTTGCTCCTTTACGCCAGAACGCCGAGCGCAAAGGCGCGGTCCAGCAATTTGATAATGAGTTCAGGTTGTGTGCCGTACTGGCGCTCGAACGCCGCCGGGCTGTTGTGAAGTTCGGTATGGTGTTTTCTACAGAGAGGAATGGTGAACGCGTCGTGAGCTTTGGTCGCCATGCCACCCTGCCCCCAGCCAATCAGATGATGGGCATCATCGGCGGGGTTGCCGCAGCACATGCACGGTTGGGTCTTCACCCAGGCGAGGAACTTTGGATTTTCCCAGCGGATGCGTTTTGGTCGCGCATAAAGTGTCTGCGGCGCCACGGGATCAACCGCGACTGAAACCACGGGTTTTATGGCTGGTAGCTGAGGAAATGCCGCTTTTTTGACTTTCTCCGCCAGTATGCTGGTGGCTGGCAGAGACGGGACAATATCGGATTCGCGCATAACAGACGACATTGTTTCAACGGGCAAACCAAGCACCCGGAGGGAAACTTCTTCCGGTATGGCCTCAGTAATCCCCCTGAGAACGGACCACCAGCACAATTCCGGAAGGGTTACTTCGTGGTCGTCGGCAAATCGCAGCTCACAGCGAATGGCGCGCAAAATCCAGGTGGCGGCATTTTTAGCAACGATTTGATCCAGTTCCTGACTGGGGGCTTCACACAACTGGTTATCGCAGTGCCAGCAAAGCAGTGCGGCGCCACCAGCATGGCGATGCGTAACCAGCTCTTTGTGGTGATAAGTTGAGTGCGGCCACTGGCACTGTTTACCGCGGTGCCGTAACCAGGCCTCAAGCCCATTAATACCACCAGCCGCATTAATAACCTTTTGATGAGTGAAGAACGGGCACAATGCCGGATCATCAATAAGCATCTGCCGGGCAGGCGGTACGGCGCCCGAAGGAAGGTCAGCCATATTCTCTGGCTGACGCTCCACCAGCACGCGACCAGAAGTGAAAATATGCATTAACTCGCGACCGGGACGCAGAAGCACAACCCCCATATCCCGGGCGATATCCGGTTTCAGCAAGGCGCGCATTCCACCTCCCGGATGATGATCTGCCCGGTTTCACCCCACACTTTGGTTATACGGCAATCCCATATGTGAGCATCATCAGCAAAGATGGCATCCATTAACGCTTTCAACATGTTGTCGCAATCAGGCTTAGCCTGGTGTGGCTGGCCCTTATGTTGCTGGCGTTTCTTTTTGCACCAACTGGCGGGCATAGGCAGGACAAACGTGATATGCGCACCAGACTCAGGCAGGGCTACGCCACGTAGCCGCACCTCATCGCAGAACGCCCGGTAACGCATAACCTCAGGGCGCTTTTTCCACTTGTCGGCGCGAGTCATACGGGGCTTGCCCATCGGTACGATTGGATAAATTTGCATACTCACTCCCAGTGCCTCCACTGGTAAGTTTTATCTGGACGCGGGGGGGTTTCTGACTCAGGTAATCTGGCACTGACAATCCAGGTCTTATAGTCAGATGAAAGGCTTTTTTCGGTTTTTACGTGATTTGCTGCATAGCGGGCCACCAGCTCGGCAGCTTGTTCTGCAGTGAGGTCGGTATGCGTGAACCAGCCTTTTTTCATGCGACACCCCACCCGGCGGCAAGGTATGCAAAAAAGCTGGCGTCGACAGACGTCAGGAAAGTGAGGTTTTTCGATGTTTTTTGCGCCATGGTTTTCTCCGTGGCGCAGCAGACTGCCAGTTGTTCAGGCTGGCTAAGACAATATATCAGAAACTGGAGAAACCCGGTAACCGGCTCGCTCGAGCATCTGGGTAAAAAGGGATGGTGTGCCAATAATCTCATCATCCTGAATAGGCATAAATGATACCTGCCCACCACGGCGGTACATTAAAGCCCTTTCACATTCAGGAAAACTTTGCAGTCTGGCGACGATGACCCCATCGTGACATCTGATGACTACATACCCCTTGTTTGGCAATTCTTCTGGTTCTTCCACTCCCCTACCCCCTTCATTCACACGGAAACTCAGTGACAGCGCATTTTCAGTAAAACCAGTCGTCGGCGCTTTCCCATGTCTCCTGAAGGATTTTCTCAACTTTCTTTTTATCGTCTTTATCACCACCGAATACGCTTAGTCCATCGGAGCCCGTCCGTCGGATAACCAGATTGCAATTTTCATACTCTTCACTAAGCCGTTTCAGCAACTCCTTTTCCAAAGCAGGGACAGCGCCCTTTGGAAGTTCTTTAGTACGATCAATGGTTAATTCAATTTTCATAATACCCCCATCGCATAACTGTATATTTATACAGTACATCTATAAATCGATATTTTCAACACCCGGCATGTTGATTATCAACAGCGATAAAAAGAATGGGGATGATGTTTCTATAGAGTTGATTGCCGAGATCGCAGGCCGTTACGAATATCGCGATACACAGGATTACAAGAAAGCTATTGATGCGATGAATAACGCGGTTTACGAGGTTACTTATCTTTCAGATCTCGATGCGATAGCTAAGAAATTCGCGCTATGAATTGTGATGAAAAATAAAGCCAGCACATTGCTGGCTTTATTTTTTATTGGCCTCTGTCATTGCGGTATATTGCGGATCGCTGGCCCGAGGTAATTGGAGACTTTTCTCCCGATAAAAACGCACTCGCTCAAGGAAGTACTCGCGTAGATGTTCCGGCTGCTCTCTGGCTACCTGCTCAGCAACAACTGGCTGATTGAGGCGCTCTTTATACGCCACACCTGCTGCTGCCAGGTCGACGTTAACCTTGTCCATCTCTTCTTGCGGTTTGGCTGCTAAATTCCATTCAGACACCATTAGGGCTCACATTTCCAGATTGTATTTTGAACGCCAGAACCTTTAGGTAAATTTGGGTTCATGTTGGCGCTATGAACGTATACAGCCTTTGATTTGCCATACTGCTGGCAAGACTTTTCAGCCGTGGCGTGTAAGCTATCCAGTCCGTACCATCCATCGGATTGAATGCTAACTTTGTCGCCGTCATTATATTGAACCGTTGCGCAGCCTGATAATAAGCAGGTTGCGATAACTCCGTATAAAATTGAGCAAATTTTCATGCATTCCCCCTCGGTATGAGGGGGATTATATCAGGCTGCGATTTCTTTGACAGAACACAATTCAGGCAGATTTGCGCCTACAAGTGCCTCGGCAAATGGCGGCAGTATGCATTGCCGCACAGGGCCACCTGCTTGTCTTTGGCGTACTTCACGCCGCGATAATCGCGGTCGATGATATACCTGGAGTGGAAGCCATGGGCCAGCCGGTTGCAGCGTGCGCATGGCGATTTAACCAATACGGTTCCCCATTAGTCACCACCGGCATAAGATGTAAAAAAGAGAGCCAAGGCTCTCTTTGAAGGGGTGAAAATTTTACTTTCGAGGCGGCGCGAAGAAGTGAAACATGCCACCATCTTTTTTGTAAACGCGCTTACCTTTCACGGTGATATAGGGGGTGAAAATTTCCACCATCCCTTCCGGTACTGCTTCGTTAAGATTCTTAGTCATTGTCTTAATCTCACTTTCTGCCTTTACAGGCCGAAGGTGAACGATTACACTCCGGATTACCACATCTAGAAGTAATCGTCACCTTCGGATACGGAGAGGGCATCTTACTCCCCAGTATTCTTGGTTACGGCTATGAGGTTAATTCGTACGAGTTAGCCTCAAAGTCGCTTAATCTTTTCAAGCATATACCTTGCTGTAGTAATGCTCACGCCAAAAGCTAAACTACATGCTCTTGGTGTTTTGAGTAAATCAGTTCGATTTGGATCCACTAAAAGCCAACCAGCAAACTCATTTGCCTGCCATTCAACATCTTCGATATATGGATGATTTGAGGGCGCTTGGGAGAATGCGAACTGAGGCACTGTATTGGCATGTAGTAATAAATGCCCCAGTTCGTGAGCAACTGTGAAACGACCATGTGGGTCGCCTTTCGAAGCTGATTCATGTGTATCAGCTCTCAACTTTATGATTCGTTCTGACGGTATAGTGACCGCATATTCATTAGGCAGCTCATCGAATTCAACTACCTCCAGGCGAATCAATTCTGCATTATGCAGCTGCTCTAAGAAGTACAGCGGGTCAAGATAAGGCGCATCATCCTGTAGGACTCGCTGGATTAGAGATCTAGCCCCTAATGCAGTTCGCATGATACTTTCGCTTGATAGCGCTGCCACTTTATTACCTAAAATTCTTTGATGAGCCCGCATGCTCTTCATCCTTCATTTCTTAGAAGTTATTTCATTTAGTTCATCAAGCCACTTCCGGGCTTGTTCCTCTGGTAATGCTTTATAAGTTCTGGCGAAACTGATGAAAAGTTCTCTCTGCAGATCATCGGCATCTTCGAACTCCTCTTTGAAAGAAGGCTGAGATACATCAACTAATCTTCCAACCTCTTCTTCACCGCTGCAAAACATCGAATAGAAAGTAATCAGACGTTGCTTAACTTTGGCTGAGATACTTCTTTTACCAAGTTCAATAGCTGAGAGCTGGGCAACGCTCATTTCCATCTCTTCAGCCATATCGTTGAGTCTTTGCCCACGATCGATACGTACTTTTCTTAGAAAACGGCCAAGTTGGGTTACATTCATCTCCTCTACTCCTGTTGGTCCAGGTGCTGGACAACATCATTAAACCACATCCTGAAAACCATTCAACAATTTTTGTAGAAAATTACGTCGTTTTTTCGGAGAACGGTTTTACAACTATCCGTAAGCAGCTGATGAGAAGGACAATAGACAGTGTTTTGATGAAAGGCAATAGTCGAAATTTGTCAAAAAACACTCAAAATATGGTTGACATTTTCGGCAGCCCTTGCTGAGTAAGCTCATCCGGAAATGTCAATATCTTGGAAAAAAAACAAAAAAAATATCTATATATAGCGTTTTGCATTATTTGGATGTCATACCCTACCGCCAACATCGGAGTAACCTTCACTTCACGATCATGCATAGTAACCCGGCTTCCTACTTTGTGTTTGTTACTCGCCTCGCCAACACCAGCAAAAATATCAATAATGATTTCTCTCACGCGTATTTCTCCATGACTGCAGCCAGAGAACAGGCTGCTATAACGATTTCAGGGACTGGCACTTTTTCCAGCCACATGCGGTTTATGTGATGTTTGAGGCGGCGCTGGTGGTGCGCCGGGAGATCCCCGGCGCGTTCAACTAGTGAGTAAACCAGTGCTACCTCTGCAGGCCAGACAGTCTCGGGAACATCCACCAGCAACAAGGATTCCAGTTCGCTGATGCGACTGCAGGCATAGGAGATAAGTGAAACTGTCATGCGGCATGCCTCCCTTCGTCAACGCCATTTCTCCCGCATGCCGTGCTGTAGCTGCGCGGGTCACTATCAATGCCAATGAAATTTCGCCCGGTCAGTTGGCATGCAACACCCGCCGTGCCACTTCCCATGGTGAAATCCAGCACCAAATCGCCAGGGTTGCTGTATGTCTCAATCAGGTACCGAACCAAATCCAGCGGCTTTTGCGTGTCGTGGTATTTTCTTTTCTGCTTATCGCTTGAGAAAAACTGAACATCGCGCGGGTACCGACTGGTTGAGTCGTACTCAGTCAGGGATAATGCCTTGCCGTATACGTTGGAATTCACCGTTTTTCGCTTCGATTTTTTCCGCGTATGACCGTGAGTGATTTGCGGGTTGTAAGTCGGTTGGCGACGGTAAAACACCTGGACGTTTTCATGCGCCCTCAATGGCTGAATTGCGACATTGAAAAAACCAGTCGCGTTACCCTTCTCCCAGATCCATTCGGTTCGCCAGTCGCGCAAATTGCTGTTGACCAATACACTTGTGAACGGCTGCGCCGAAAACAGCACGATAGCCGCCGAAGGCTTAGCCACACGATATAGCTCGAGCCACATTCGGGGCAAATCCAACGGGGTATCCCAACTGCACTGAGTCGTGCCGTAGGGAATGTCAGCGCAAACCATATCGATACTGCCGCTGGCTAATGTCGGGAAAACATCGAAACAGTCACCGAAAAATAATTCAATGCTCACTCAATACCTCCCTTCGCAAAATGACCCCATGGGGTTAGCTCAGTCATTCCAGGCCTCCAGCTCGTTCTGTATCTCCTCGTCTATTTCATCAGTGGTGGCATCTTCATTGAGGTAAGTAAGTGCCTCATTGCGGTACTGTTCGCGTCGTTCGCGATACCAGTCAGCAAACTCTGGTGACCATCCAAAAGAATTCCCCTGAAAATCAAATTTTGCATTGTCCTCAGCTAGTCTCTCAACCATACAGTCAGCGGTTGTCAGAGCGCATTCCCGGATATAGCCACTGAGATGACGCTTGCGCCACCACGGGCTGAATTTGGAATCGCATACGCTTTTGAATTCAACTTCCCAGCGTCGGATGCAGCGTGCGTTCAGCGATTTGCTCATGCTTCACGCTCCGCTAAGATTTCATCTTTCTGCTCATCGGTGAGGATGTCATCTGAAACGATGGCCACGCGGTCACCGCCACTCCACGACACAGGCGAGCTTTCTTTTATGGCCTTATTCAAGGCCTCAGCAGCATCAAGGATTGCCTGCGGCAGATCGTTGTAATCACCTCCTTCCGGAATGATTTCTTCGCAATGTTGTTCTATATCGAACTCGGGCGGGTAATTAGGCTCGCAAATAAGTAGCTGCAGTTCGCTCGGAAGCATGGAGTTTTCCCAGCAATATTCAGCCAATGATTCAATGTCGAAGAAATACTGGTCATCATCAAAAATAACCAGCGGCTCGCCAGCCCATACAGCACGCTCCATTTCTTCAAATTTTGCTTGCCGGCTTTCACGGTGGCACTCTTCGCAGTAACTATGCGTGCTATGGATTGGATGCTCATCGGGTTTGTTTTTGCATTTGCGATGAGTCGCACCACACCAGCGCGCCTGATACTCGTCCTTACCCCAAAAACGCCCGTGGCGATCAACCCACCCGGTTACGGTCTGGAAACTGGCGGCTTCATCACTGTCCATCATTACAATTTTTTCATTTTGATTAATCATGGCTGGCTCCTTTGCTGGCGCGTAATGCTGCTTTGTAACTGGCTTTCGCTGCTTTCTTGGTAGGGCACCATTCACCGTAAATGCTCACATCGCGGTAGTTTCCGATACGGTACATGCGGCAATTGCCATGGTGGTCATAATCCACGCGAGGCTTATTGATACCCAGCCATTCGTGAAAGTCATAACCGCATTCGGCATCCTGAAATTCCTGATAGTTGCGTTTGGCCTCATACTTACGCGCGTTCATTTTCGGCGGTTCGTAATCCACTACTTCGCCATAAACAATGCCGTCGGTCGGGTGATAGCGTTCCGGCGCAGCATGCGGTGCAGTATCAAGAACTATGCCGATGTATTGGCCGAAATCCCGGACGATGGTGCCCGGTTCGCCGTAGGCAACAACGCGGCGACCGACGCAGGCATTAACGCCGTAATGCTCATTCACATATTCAAAGCTCACGATTGCACCTCCCCTTTGCTCTCGCGGCGTTCGCGGCCCAGCGCATAACGTGCGTCGATAGGGTCCTGTTCGTCTTCAACACCTTCGTCATCGCTCATGAAGTCGTAATTGACGCTGCTGGCCATCGCTCTACAGCACTCGTTGCAAACGCGGTATGACATGATCTCACCGTCAAATTTATGCACTGCCGAACGATGAACTTCGCCTTTAACAATTTTCCCGTAGCAAATAAAACAGGTGTATTCACCACGGCCAGTGACGATTTTGTTGGAAAGTTCAACATCACCAGAATCGCCGAAGTCGCCCGCAAAGAGATCAAAATCCAGTGCGGCATCATGGTCGAAATAGCCCAGACCAATAGCCTCAGCTATTTCGCGGATGGTTTCCTGCGTTTCACCGATAGGTTTATCCATCCAGTCGAACGATATGAGCCGACCACCTTCAACAACGCCGATGTTGAAGTCGTCAGATTCAGTAATGTCAAAGCCGTGGCTGACAGCCTTGTTGCGGGCATCGAACTCTTCAAGGTCAGAGGAATAGTGGATTCCATGTCCACTGTCGTTACACCAAAGCCGCTGCTGAATAACGATAAACGTTTTCACAATTGCACCTCCCCACCAGTGGCGCGATCGAGGCGTTCAATTTCGGCGGCGATTAACGCACCGGCCTTAACCAAATCACGGCGCGGGTTTGTGGGTTTCCACCATGACAAAGCCCATGGCCATACCTCTGGTTCCGGTGCATTGGTCCAGTCAAATACCTCGCCTGAGATCCCGAACTGGTAATACGCGCCAGCAAAGTCGGCAACGTTTTGCGCGTAACATGCAGCAGCAATAGCTAGTTCAAAATCGCCATGCTGATCGTCATGTTCCGTAGTCCAGCATTCAACGTTCTGCTGGCGCTGACGTTCGGCGATGATGTCGGCAAATGCTTTAGATACTGGGGTGCCCCCTAACTGCTCCAGTAACGCGGTTTGCTCATCCAGAGCATTAGCCAGGCGAGACACCATCTTGGCAATCTCGATAATCGGGGTGTCAGCCGTCATTGCGGCTGCAAATTCGTGGCCCACGCGGGCTACATGTTTGTTTGCAACGATGGTCATTTCTGTGCGCTCCCGAAAATTCTGTGAATCTGGTAGCCCTGCCATTTTTCGCGGCAAATCTGCGCTACAGTTTGCGGCGCTGGTGGACAGGCAACGGGTGCCACTCGCGAACGCCACCGATGTGTAAGCCGGTATTCAGGGTGATGAGGTTTACCAACGTTTTTCACGATGCCTGCCAGCGCCAGACGTTTCAGGCGGTCGTAGGCCTCTTTGATGTCGCAGCCCAGCAGACTGCGAACCTGCCGGGTTGAAATGGATTTTTCGCGTACCAGAAATTCAACGATGGCGCGTTGTTTAGGTTTCAGCATGCTTCTGCCCTCCGCGCGCGGGCATTGCGAATGCAGCGGTTACGCAATCGGGAAATGTCCTGAATCTCCTGACTGCTCTTTGCCAGTCGCATAATCTCGCTGTATTTCGTAGCAGCGCGCAGCCAGTGCCCCCGCGATTCAATCAGAGCAGCTTCTTCAAGTGCCGCCCGTAGAACTTCCGGATCCGCTTTCTGACCAAGTTCCGGTAACTCGATATCGGGGATATCGCTGCCGGGCACAACGGTATATTCCCAGTGGGTGCCGTTGTGGCTGCGGGTCATGACACCGCGCTGAACTAACGCAGCCAGTTGCTGCCCCGTCGAACCGGAGTCAGAATTAAACGCGTCGCACACTTCCGGGGTGGTAATGCCCGGGTGATGGCTGACATACACAACCAGTCGGTCAGCCTGGGTAATTCGTTTTTGTTTGGTCATTGGTCAATACTCGTTTTGGTTATTTAACAATCCGCAAATGGGTTACATTTTTGCGGTAACTCCCCCAGGTAAAATTAACCCAGATGCCGTTATCCATGGTCAGACGGTCCATAGCCCGTTCACCCAGGATTTTTGATAACTCGTCAAAATTCAGGTTGGTCAGTACCCCCACAGGTTTCATTGCCGCCAGGCGGCGATCGATAATTTGATTCAGCAATACCCATTCATTTCGGGTGTCGCGCTGCACGCCGACCTCATCCAGCACCAACAGGTCAACCCTGCACAGGTCATCGAGCAATACTGATTCTGACTGCCCTTCGTCATAGCATTTGCGGGCTCGCAGCATCAGGTCAGGAACAGTCACAACCAGCACTGTGTGGTTATGCTGCAGCAGGTAGTTACCGATGGCGGCAGCCAGATGATTTTTCCCGGTACCGCAGCCACCACTGAAAACGAAGCTGGCAAAACCGCTGCCGAAGTTATGGGCATAACTTTTTGCCAGCGTCAGCGCGTGTTTTTGCCCGTCATTGCTCACCTGGTAATTCGCAAATGTGCAGTTCCGGTGCAAATCGCAGATACCAGACCGACCAAAAATCTTCTCAGAACGAGTGCGCTGGTTTTCTTTTTCCAGTTCCGCAGCTCGTTTACGTCCCTCCTCCTGTTGCCAGGCCATTAACTCGGCAGCGCTGGTAAATTTCGGCTGAACACCGGCCGGGATCAGTCGCTGCAGACGACCAAGAATGTCACTCGTCGATTTCATGGTTACCCCCTGAATCCCGGCGGGATCGCCGTGTCGGGTGTCGAAACGCCAAAGGCAGGCTGACGACGCGAGACTTGCGCCGGGGCTGCAGTTTTGGCACGTGATGTTTTCAGGCTGGTTGCGAAAGTCTGTTCCCACTGAATGTGGTGCTTAACCTTCCCTTCGCATTTCCAGTAGTCGCGAAATTGCTGCAATTCAACGTCGGTGTAACCCGGCTCTTCACCGAGATTAATACCCCATAGCGCCGCCTGGCCGACAAAATCAACGCCTGGCGCCCAGTCCTCGGTGATCGGGAATTTACCTATGGGTGGGGAAAAATTGTCTTGCGCGCGTATATCTCTCTCTGGGTTTTCTTTTAGATCTGTATCTTTATCTGGATCTGTATTTGTAGTTCCCGTAGCTACTACAGTAGCTTGGCTACCGTAGCTGTCGTAGTTGCTAACGTAGTTGGCTACGAACTGAGAAATAGCTTCTACAGTAGTGATTTCTCCAGATTTGACGCCAGAAATTAACAATTCAATGCATTTAGTTTTAACAAACCAGTCACCTTCCGATTTGAACTCGGAAAGCACCGTAGCTACGGAAATTTTCGGCTTGGCTACGACGCGAATCGTAGCTACTACGGTTAGTGAGCTACCGTAGCTACTACGTAGCTCACTAAGTCGTGACCATGGATTTTTTGAATACCCGATTTTTACAACATCCAGATCAGGTCCAGTGATGAAGTACAGATGCCCCTTGTAGGAGGTTCCCCCCTCAATAGCCGGTCTGCTTTTTGAAGATGACGTGACCGTTTCGATGTCACGTTCAATGCGCAAATGAACCCAGCTTTCTCCGTCGTCCTCAAAGAACTCTTTCAGGGCAGTTTGAAGCTCAGCCCAGCGCGAATCTGAAACGCGAGCGATCTTAGCGAGACGGTTTTTTGGTATAGCCCTCCCCGTTTGCCAGTAATTGAACATGAGAAGCAAATACGCTCCATGCTCCTCCGTGGACAGATGCATGGTGTCCGCCAGGTAATCAGCAATGTAAAGTTGCATGTAAGGCAGCGCGGCCATGGTTACTCCTGATGCCCGGTTGCCCGGACGTTATGGTCATTGGTCAAAGCTCGTTTAAAAACACTGCGGCGCCAGAGTGCTGAGCAGCGCCAGCGCTGGTTCTGATACCTCTTTCGGGAGCATCGCGTATAGCGACGTGGCCGCTTCCCAAATTTCCTTTTCCAGGCGTTGCAGTGGTGCGCCCAACAGCTTTGCCTGGTGTGCTTCTGCGCATTCCTTGATGGCGCTCGCCACCAACTCTGCTTCGGTCTTGCCGGAACGGAGACCGTAAGTGCGTGCTATCTCGATTGGCATCACTGCTGAAATCGCCGGGGCCAGTTGCATGACATAACGGTTGTATTTTTCGGATCCGTTTTCGTTGCGCAGATAGCGGAACAAGTTCAGCTTGTTGACTGTGATCCCCTTGCCGCCAGTGCGTTTCCATTCCTCCGCCACCAGCCGCGCTATCTGTTCCTGAGCCTGACCCGGCAACGTTTTTTCCCATTCGCTGACGGCGGTATTGATCGCCATCCTTTTCATGTTGTCGCGGCGGCGAGGTTCAATCTGATTTTTCGATTTCAATGCCAAAGGCGGACATTGATTAAGATGATCAAAGCTGATTGTGTGCATGTGCAGTCTCCTGCTGCGGCAACCCATCAGTGGGGTTTGGGTAAAGATCGGGACGTAACTCATGCGGCGTTACTTGCCAGTCCAGAACGCGGCAAGCATTCAGGACTTCTGTACTGGCTACCTGAGTACGAAACCAGACAGATACTGTCTGAGAGTTTTTACCCAAACGCCGGGCAAGCTCCGACTGACTTCCGCATAAAGAGATTATTTTTTGTTGTGTGGCTTCGTTCATGGTTCCTCCTAATTTTAGTACCACATGATTGATAATTAACTTATCAGTGTCAAGAAATTTAACTAACCACAACTACAAAGAAACTTTGTATTCTTGGTTACTGGTTTGATTTGGATATGAATATGAACTTTGAAGAACGGCTGATAAGGGCCATTGAAGAGGCTGAAATATCTCAATCTGAATTGGGTCGGCGTATTGACGTTAACTCCCAAACGGTAAGTCATTGGTGTAACGCCGGGAGTTTTCCAAGGAAAGAAAAGCTGGCTCTCTTACCTCAAGCGCTTGGGAAGCCTCTGTATTGGTTCTTCATGACTGATGAAGAAGAGGAACATTTAAATTCAGTCACCGCCAGCAAGACAGTTCTTAATTCAAAGCAAGCGGCTCTGTTAGAGGTTTTTGATCAGCTCCCCGAATCGGAACAGGATCGTTTCATATCATTGGCAAAGACTCGATTAGAGGAACTTGATGCATTTATGGCTGAGTTCTTACGCAAAAGAAAAATCGACCCGACGTAATCCCACTTTAACTACATGAAAGCCGCATAATAGCGGCTTTTTTTATGCCCTCCCCCCAGTAATTCTGACATTAAAAAATACGCACTGGTATATTTATTATCAGATTTGCGTTGACTATTGTTATGTTTATTTGTAGCCTGATTTTACAGAATCAGACATCTAGGCAGGACGCCCACGAAGTAGCTGCCGGCGGCATACGAAACACCGGATGAGATGGCGATACTGATATTCGTTTTTCAGAAATTTCGCGCAGCAGGCTTTACCCGTTCCGCTCGCCAGCGACACAGGCACACACTCGACATGAACCTCATCAAAGGGGAGAAAAAAATGAAGGATTTCGCACGCGTCTCTGTTGGCATTCAGGCCGTGAAGTTGAATTGGGTTGTGGCTCGCGTTCGCCAGTTCTGCTATTTCCTGGCGCAGAAAGGCAACCCGGAGATTAAGGCGTGAGCACGTTTTTTTATTTAGTCATCACCGTTTGTGCGCTGACTGGCGAGTGTTCTGATACCCCGCTGGGGGTGTACCAAACCGAAGATGACTGTAATGCCGCCGCTGCGGAGCAAAGCGTTAAAGGCGAATGCTTCCCGGTAAGTATTCTGGCTGCCGACCAACAGCCTGCAGTTCATTTTTAAACGAGTTTTTACCAATGACTATCGGCTGTAGCCAGCCTGATGCCCAGTGCACGGGGCATCGTGATGGCAATACCGCCATCATAACCAAACAGGAGGCGATGACCTGTTCTGGTTAAATTGGATAAATCTTCTTTGCCCGCCTCACGGCGGGCCTTTTTAGGAGGAGATATGTCAGCAAACGAATTAGCACTGCGTTTCAGCACCGCACCCGCTGAGCAGCTCATCGGCAGACTACCGGTGCTGGAAGTGAAGGAAGCTCTTTGGCAGGAAGTTGAGGATGAAGTTCTCACTGAGGTTTATCAGGAACATGAGTTTGAAATGGAAGCGGTATCGGAACAGACAGATGCAGCGAACCGCCTGGCCAGCAAATTCGAACTCGTCGCCGAGACCTTCGGCACCGCCATCAGGCTGGCATTGACGCTACCACCAGCAGAAGCGAAGCAAATTTTGCAAGATGCTATTGACGATAAACCCGGTTACGGCCGGGAGCCTGATAAGGGATAAGTTATGGAATTTGGAATGAAACGTATCATTGCCTCAGTGCGCGTCGTCGCTGTAATGAAAAAGCTTTATACCGGCGCACCTGTCACTGTTGCGACCATCAGCAGCGAACTGAAGCTTTCCCAATCGTACGTTGAACAGATCGTATCAAAGCTGGGAAAGGCCAAAATCGTGCGCGGTCAAAAAGGACCAGGAGGCGGTTACCACCTTTGCAAACCTGAGTCCGAAACCAGCGTCGCCGAAGTGATCCGCGCTGTAACCATAATCCCGCACAGCAGCATTTTCGACCCGGTACTGGTTGCGCTCGACAGTGTTCTCGTCTCGCAACTGTCCGACGCAAAAATCAGTACCCCATAAAGCACAAAACCCGCGCAAGGCGGGTTAAGTACCCGGTCAGCCGACCAAAGCTTTCCGGAACGAGTTTTGACCAATGACCAACCGCAGGCGGCTAACCATTAGCTGCCGGGAATCTTACAACCTTTAGGAGCCCGAACGCAATGCAGACATACGCGTTTTTGATTAAAGCGAAAGCCAAAGCGACTGACGCTAAACACCTTTTTTGCTGGCTATCTGCCAAATCCGATTCCCGCGCTGAACGCGAAATTGCCAATATTCTAGAAGATGCAGAAATCGAAACCGGGCGCGGCGCGCCTTATTTGCAGCCAGTTCGGACAGACTGGCCTGTTGTTGATGACCTGCCGGAAGAAGGCAAGCTGGACAATACCTGGTGCGACCGCTACGAACTCAACGAAGATGGACGTTCGTGGAAGCTGATTTCCCTGCCAGCGCCGGAACCGGAAATAACCACCAGCGAGGTTACGACCTCATTAGTACCAGTTGCGAAAGAAGAACTCCCGACTACGTATGACGAAGCAAGTGTTCCTCTGGAAAATCGTGGGCTGGCTGTTCGCATTGCTATTCACCTGCTGAACGATAAATACCAGACCCATATCACTAAGGCGCAGCAGATTACCGCCACCGAGCTGTCACTGGATGAAGACAACTCCTACATGCAGAACCTGATGCAGGCCATCAGTGACGTTGCTGAATTTGCTGACCTGTCATTGCATGTTGAGTGGAAACTGGTGCAGGCAGTTAAAGCTGTATTCCCTCAGGATGGCGAGCACGCCCCGACGCTGCTGGTTGAATTTGTGACGAACTGGATCTCTGCTGAACCGGATTCCCGCAATCAGTTGGTGGAAGACTGGCAAAGCGGCAAATTCCCGAACAAAGAACCGGCAATTCGGAATGAGGATGTTACCGATACAATGGAGCATCCGGCTGCACAATTGGGATTCCGCCAGCAGTTCCTTGCCGCTTACATTTGCGATGAGTTTGCCCATCACGTCACCGCCGACCAGCGGATTATGATCTCCGATCTCATGCTTGACGTAGATAACCATTATGTTCAAAACCTGATGCTGGCCGCCGAGAATGTGGCGGAGGCAAAAAAATATTCCTGGCAAGAGATCTGGAAGCTCACTGACGCTGTAAAAAAAGTATTTGCCCCTTCGGCACGTCATGAACTCGGCGTGGTTTTGCGGTTCATGCAGGCATGGGCAGCAACTCATCATATTGACCGCGGCTTACTGGTTAAGGAGTGGCAGGCTGGCAAACGCGTGGCCGCTATTCAGCGAACTGATTCAGGAACAACTGCTGGCGGCGGCATTCCAACAGACCGCAATCCAGACTACATCCACACGCTGGATACGCTGGATGAAGAAATTGCCGCGGCAACCCTGCCTATGGATTTCGACATCTACAACATCCCTGGGGGGATCCATCGCAGGGCGAAAGAGGTTATCTCCAAAAATGAAAGCCCCTGGAAGGAGTGGTCGGGTGTACTACGCAAAACGCCTGGCATCCTCGATTATTCCCGCGCAGCCATTTTTGCAGTTATCAGAAGCGCTCATCCCGAGTTTTATAAATCCCCAGGTCGTCTGAGCGGTTACATAAATGCCTACCTGACCGAAACCGATCATGCCAACCCAACACAGGAAACATTAGTTGCCGCGCGCCAGTTGGATAGTGCAGCAGTAGTTGCCGGGGTCATTCAGGGAACAGAACCGGTAGAAAGTCTGGATAAGCTCTCTACAGAATTCGTTGTTGTAGGTAAGCAGGTTGCAGAAGCAGCAGGCAAAACTGCTGGGGATTCTAAAACAACAACGGAAATTGCGAATCTCGGTAATGGCGTTTTCTCCATCGATAACCTGATGGGCCAGCAATCCGCCACCAGCACAACCAAACAACAGAACGAGGCTGCCGACGATGTGCAGATGGAAGAAACTGGCCGTGATGAAACCCAGACTGATTCTGCGGTACCGCCGGGCGAAGCAGAAAATGTGTCAACTGAAAGCGGTGCTGCAGCTCGTCCACAGACAACTGCCGTAGATAACAATATTGATACCGGGCATCAAATTAACGATGACGAATCATACACCCTGATGACGCATGTGATGGTTGACCTGGAAACGATGGGCAACAATCCGGAAGCACCGATTATCGCCATTGGCGCGGTGTTTTTCGATCCGGGAACAGGCAAAACGGGTGAGGAGTTCTATCAGATTGTCAGCCTCGAGTCCGCAATGGAGTTCGGCGCGAAACCTGACGCCGCCACAATAATCTGGTGGATGAAACAGTCAGCAGAGGCGCGCGCAGCGATAACCGGCGGCGATGCTATTTCGCTGATGGACGCCATCGATAACCTCGACGAATTTATTCACACGAATTCAGCCAACGGCATCAAGTATGTGCAGCTCTGGGGCAATGGCAGTTCATTCGACAATGTAATTTTGCGCCGCGCATATGAACAGGTTGGTGCGGAATTGTCCGTGCCGTTCTGGAATGACCGTGACGTGCGCACCATTGTCGAGTTGGGCAAAGTTGTCGGTATCAACCCGCGCTATCAGATCCCTTTCGACGGCGACATGCATAACGCACTTGCCGACGCCCGGCATCAGGTCAAATACGTTTCAGCTATCTGGCAGCGCCTGACTGCAAACTGATTATTCATTTTCAAAAACTGAACAGCCTGCCCATTAGTATTGTGGGCAGGCCATCAAGGGTGATGGCTATGACTGAACAATTCCTGATAACACTGAGCGAGTGGAAGCCTGGCCGGTTTGGTTTCGCAATAACAAATGCCACCCTGGTTAAATACGGCAAGCTGGGATATATCAGCCCCAAACCACAAAAAATTTGCGGGCGTTGGTGTGTTGATCGTAATGCTGTTTTTATTGGCCCAGGCGCGGCCGGAATCTCGCCAGAAATTCACGATGATGATGACGATGCATTGAAGGAGATCCTCAACCATGTCGCCAAGGCCACGCAAAAATAGCATCTCCATTCCCGGGCTATATGCCCGCTTTGACCGGCGCACTGACAAAACTTACTACCAGTATAAAAATCCCGTAACCGGGAAGTTTCACGGATTAGGCACGGATAAGGCTAAAGCAGAAAAAATAGCCTTAATTGCCAATCAACGCCTGGCGGCCGCAGAGGCTGAGTTTTTCTTAAATAAAATAGACGCATCCCCTTCTGCCACCAAAAAGCGTGGCATTAGTTTGAGTGCATGGGTGGAGCGGTACAACAAGATCCAGGGTGTGAAATTGAAGAATGGCGACATCGCTACAACTACATATAAAGAAAAATTGCGCATGGCTGCTTTTTTAGTTTCTCGTCTTGGCAATCACCCCATGAGGGATCTTGAGGTTCGCGATTTTGCCCTGATACTCGACGAGTGGATGGATAAAAACATGGTGAGTACAGCGAGGGTTAGCAGAGGAGTATGGGTTGATATCTACAAAGAAGCTCAGCACGCGGGAGAAGTGCCACCAGGCTGGAATCCACCGGAGGCGACTCGTAAACCGATACCAAAAGTTACCCGGGCGAGACTCACAATTGAAGACTGGAAGGCTATTTTTAATAGTACTCCAGAAGGACACTTTATCAGGAATGCAATGCTTCTGGCTCTTGTGACAGGACAGCGCCGCGAAGATATTTGCCTAATGAAATTTACAGATGTGTGGGATGGTCATCTGCATGTTGAGCAAGGAAAAACAGGTGTTCGCCTTGCCCTGCCCTTGACTCTGCATTGCGATGCCATCGGTATGACATTGAAGGAAGTGATTGAAGGATGTAGGGACCGAATACTAAGCCCCTATCTGATTCACAGTCGCCACCAGCGAAAAACAAAACCAATGAGCAAAGATGGTCTTAGCGATTACTTTGCAGAAGCGCGTGATCGCGCCGGCTTTGCCACTCCCGAAGGGAAGACGCCAGCCACTTTCCATGAACAACGTTCCCTTGCAGAAAGACTTTACCGTGCTCAGGGTGTCGACACAAAAACGCTGTTGGGCCACAAGGTCCAGGCAACGACCGATCGATACAACGACTCTCGTGGGCAGGAATGGGTAAAGCTGGTCGTTTAGAGGCATGCTTTCCCCGATATGGTGGAATTTGTTATAAAATGCACGGTTTAATTGCAATCGTATGATTTTGTTGGGTAGTTTATTTTGGTGAAAATTTTTGGAGGGATTTTGGAGAAGAGAAAAAGTTGAATATTTTCAGGAGTATAAATGCTCTCCACCTTCTGGACAAGAAGGTGGAACTGCAATGATCGGTCGACTGCTGCGCGGCGGTTTTATGACCGCCATTTACGCCTACCTCTATATTCCCATTATCATTCTGATTGTGAACTCGTTTAACAGCTCACGGTTTGGGATTAACTGGCAAGGTTTTACCACCGACTGGTACAGTCTGCTGCTGAACAACGACAGTCTGTTGCAGGCAGCACAGCACTCGCTCACGATGGCGGTCTTCTCCGCCACGTTCGCCACGCTTATCGGTTCGCTGACCGCGGTGGCGCTGTACCGCTATCGCTTTCGCGGCAAACCCTTTGTCAGCGGCATGCTGTTCGTCGTGATGATGTCGCCGGATATCGTCATGGCTATCTCATTGCTGGTGCTGTTTATGCTGCTGGGCGTTCAGCTTGGATTCTGGTCGCTGCTGTTCTCGCATATTACGTTCTGCCTGCCCTTCGTAGTTGTGACGGTTTATTCGCGCCTGAAGGGTTTTGATGTGCGGATGCTGGAAGCGGCAAAAGATCTGGGTGCCAGCGAGCTCGTGATCCTGCGCAAAATTATCCTGCCGCTGGCGATGCCTGCCGTGGCGGCCGGATGGCTGCTGAGCTTTACCCTGTCGATGGATGATGTGGTGGTCTCGTCCTTCGTTACCGGACCGGGCTATGAAATTCTGCCGTTGAAAATCTATTCCATGGTGAAAGTCGGCGTCTCACCCGAGGTGAACGCGCTGGCAACCATCCTGCTCGTTCTGTCGCTGGTGATGGTGTTCGCAAGCCAGTTTGTTGCACGTGATAAAACCAAAAGCCTGGCGCGCCAGGCATAACCTCAGGGGACGTTAAATGAAAAAATGGTCACGCCACCTGCTTGCTGCGGGTGCTCTGGCACTGGGCATAAACGCCGCTCATGCGGATGACAGCAAGACGCTCTATTTCTACAACTGGACAGAATATGTGCCGCCAGGCCTGCTGGAACAGTTCACCAAAGAGACGGGCATTAAGGTTATCTATTCGACATATGAATCGAATGAAACCATGTATGCCAAGCTCAAAACCTATAAAGATGGTGCATACGACCTGGTGGTGCCCTCCACTTATTTTGTCGACAAAATGCGTAAAGAGGGCATGATCCAAAAGATCGATAAAACGCAGCTAACCAACTTCCATAACCTCGATCCGGAGATGCTGAACAAGCCGTTTGACCCGAATAACGACTACTCCATTCCGTATATCTGGGGTGCGACAGCCATAGGTATCAACAGCGAAGCGATTGACCCTAAGACCGTGACCCGTTGGGCAGACTTATGGAAGCCTGAGTATAAAGGCAGCCTGCTGCTAACGGATGATGCGCGCGAAGTCTTCCAGGTAGCGCTGCGTAAACTGGGGCTTTCCGGTAATACCACCGATCCGAAAGAGATTGAAGCGGCCTACAAAGAGCTGCAAAAATTGATGCCTAACGTGGCGGCGTTCAACTCCGATAACCCGGCGAACCCGTATATGGAAGGAGAAGTGAATCTCGGGATGGTGTGGAACGGTTCCGCGTATGTCGCCCGTCAGGCGGGCACGCCGTTGCAGGTAATTTGGCCGAAGGAAGGCGGTATCTTCTGGATGGACAGCCTTGCTATCCCTGCCAATGCCAAAAACAAAGCGGGCGCGCTTAAGCTTATCAACTTCCTGCTACGCCCGGAAATTGCAAAGCAGGTGGCGGAAACCATTGGCTATCCGACACCAAACCTCGCGGCCCGTAAACTGCTGAGCCCGAAAGTGGCAAATGATAAATCACTCTATCCGGATGCAGAGACCATCAACAAAGGCGAGTGGCAAAACGATGTCGGCAGCGCCAGCGCTATTTACGAAGAGTATTATCAGAAGCTGAAAGCAGGACGTTAAGTTTTGCATCCGGGCCGGGCGCGGATGCCCGGCCTCTTTTGCGCAGACAAAGGAAGGGTACGCATGCAGCAGGACGCGAAGGTTTTTCGCCGCATTTTTACCGCGCTGGGCGCCATACTGCTGCTCATCGCCGCAGCTATTGTTTACTCACAGTTTCGTGACGCCCGCGACGCCGTACATACTGATGGCCTGATCGTCGATACTGTCTGGCGCAACAACCACCCGCGTAGCGTCGGCAACAGCGGCGCCTGGTTCCCGGTGGTGGCTTTTCGCCCTACCCCGCAATATACCCTGGTTTTTGAATCCTCCATTGGCAGCGTTTTTTATGAACATAGCGAAGGCGATGCGGTTGGGGTGGCCTTCCCGCCGGGTCAGCCACATAAGGCGGAGATTAACAGCCTGTGGGTTAACGCCTTTGCCTGGGGGCTGTTTGCCATCGGCGGGGTTGTTTTCATCGCCGTCGCGCTGTTCTTAAGTGATTCCCCGCGCAAAGAGCGTCGGGCGAAACGGAGGGGGCGCAAATGAAAAGGCTTTTAATTCTGCTCACGCTGCTCCTGCCGCTGGCGGCGCTCAGCGCCGCGCCGGTGCCAATAATGCGAACCCTTTTTACCGATGTCACCGGTACGGTGCCCGGCGCGGAGATGCTTACCCACAAAGCAGAACTGTTCCGCCAGCGCACCGGGATAGCACTCTATATTCTGGTGGTTCCCGCTATGAATGAGGCAAGCCTGCTGCGTGACGGCAAAAGAATGCTGGCGCGGGCAACGGCAAACCAGCCCGAGATGACGGGGAGCGTAATGATTGTGATTACCACCCAAAAGCCGCAGGTGCTGCTGGTCGGCAGCTATCAGACGGCGCAGCAACTGCCGGACCATATATTACGCTTGATGGTCGAGAACCAGACGCTGGCGTACTTTCATCGCGGCCTGATGTTCCAGGGGGTCAACACCGCGCTGGATGTGCTGGAAGCGGCGCTGACAAACCAGCCGACGCCGCCGCTGAGATGGTATCCGCCGCCGGAACAGAACGGGCCGGACAGCGTTGCCGGCAACAGCTTTGGTTTTATGGCCTGGGCCTGCGCCTGGATAGCCTTTATGATGCTTTTTAACTACACCAGCCGTTTTCGCTACGCGATGAAGTTCACCCTGGCAATGACCATCGGCAATATCGGCTGGCAGGCGTTTTGCCTGTGGTTGGCTAACCGGGCACTGTCGGTTGCGAATATCTCCCTGGGGTGGGCGCTGTTGATAGGCGTGGCAACGTTTTTCGCGGTATGGCTATGGACAAGGAAACGGCATAGCCAGGGTGAGTAACGGCACGCAGGGTTTCCCGGATGCGGCGTTGCCTTATCCGGGACGGGACTGCGCCGCATGTTCCCCTCACCCTGACCCTCTCCCCAAAGGGGAGAGGGGATTGATCCGTAGCCCGGGCAAGCGTGAGCGCACCCGGGAAAACGCCCTCATTTTTTGAGAGAGTCAGGCCTTACAGCCCTTTCAGCAGCTTCTCAACATATTCCGGCACCACTTCGCTGGCGAGGCCATAATGCTTCTCTTCAAACTCGCTGCCCACCTGGCTTGGTTCAAGATTTAACTCAACGGTATGCGCGCCGTGCAGTTTGGCCTCATGGACAAAACCAGCCGCTGGATAGACATGGCCGGAGGTACCAATAGCGATAAACACATCGGCCATTGCGAGCGCATGATAAATCTCATCCATCCCCAGCGGCATCTCACCAAACCAGACCACATGGGGGCGTAGCGGCGCGGGAAACTGGCAGCAATGGCATTTGTCTTCCGGGGTCACGTCCTGCGTCCACGTCAGCACCTGCCCGCTCTGCGAACAGCGCACTTTCAGCAATTCACCGTGCATATGGATGATATGGTGGTTTCCGGCGCGTTCGTGCAGGTTGTCTATATTCTGCGTCACCAGTAAAAAGCGATCGCCGAGGATATCTTCCAGCTTCGCCAGCGCCAGATGTGCCGGGTTGGGCGCAATCTCCGGTAACTGGAGCTGCTGGCGACGCGCATTATAGAAAGACTGCACCAGTTGTGGGTTGCGGGCAAAACCTTCTGGCGTCGCCACATCTTCCACATGGTGTTCTTCCCACAAACCGTCCGCGGCGCGGAAGGTGCGAATGCCTGATTCTGCGGAGATACCCGCCCCCGTTAGTACCACTACTCTCGGTTTTTCCATCACTTCCGGCACCACCTGGTCTCTGAAAAAGATCCGCTGGCGTAAACGCTCACGCAAACGGCGTTTGTTACGGCGAAAACAGCTGAGACGATGTGACCGACGAGACTGCATATCATCCTCTCAGGATTAATCAGTAAGATGAAGGAAAGCGGCGCCACGCATGCCGCCTGCATCGCCGTGGCGAGCACGTTCAATGCGGGGTATCCGGGCTACCGGTAACAAGTGTGGCGGTAAACGCGCCGCCAGTAAGGACGTCAGGGCAGAGAAATTCGATAAGCCGCCACCGATAACCAGTAAATCAGGATCCACTATCGTCAGGATATTCCCAAGACACACCGCCAGCAAATCAGCATAGCGTCCAACATGGGCTTTCGCCTGCGCGTCGCCCTGCTCCCAACGCGCAATAATTTCCGGGGAGGACAATGATTGATGGTAGTAATGTTGGTACAGCCAGGCAAAGCCGCGCCCGGACAGATAATTTTCGATACAGCCCAGTTTGCCACAGCCACAGCGCGTCAGCGGAAAATCAAAGCCCATTAGCGCCATCGCATCAACTGGCAGGCGAATATGACCAAACTCACCGGTAATATAGCTGCGGCCCTTAAGCGTCTGGCCGTTGACGACAATGCCACCGCCAACGCCGGTGCCCAGGATAAGGCCCATTACAATCGGGTATTGGCGAAATTCATCATCCCAGGCTTCTGAAAGGGCAAAACAGTTGGCGTCATTATCAAGGCGGACATCACGCGCGAGCCTTACGCTCAAATCTTTGCGCAGTGGACGACCAGTGGCGGCAGGCACATTGGCGGCATAGAGGGTGCCATCGGCGGTTTCCGGCATACCCGGAATACCAATGCCGACACTGCCCTGGCCGCCGAAGCGCGCATCGGCTTCGGCTACCAGTTGAGCGATCGTCGTTAAAAACGTCTCGTAACTGTCTTTCGGTGTGGCGACGCGCTTTTCCCATTGCAAACGTCGGGTATCATCAAATACCCCCAGCGCGATCTTGCTTCCGCCGATATCAAATCCGTAATACATCGCCTCTCCTTTGTGCTTCTTATTATTGTCCGCTCAATACCCTCGCCGGATCGATATTGCTTGCCCGGCGCGCCGGATACCAGCTTGCCAACAGACTCAGCACCAGAGCGGTGACCAGCACATACACCACATCCAGTGCGTGCAGCTCCGACGGTAGAAAATCAATAAAGTAGATATCGCCGGATAAAAATTGGTGACCAATCATCTTCTCAATCACGCGGATGATCGAGGTCAGTTGCAGTGACGCTACCACGCCGATCACCGCCCCGATCACACTGCCCAGCAGGCCTGCCAGCAGCCCGTACCAGACGAAGATAGCCCGGATCAGGCCATCTTTTGCCCCTAATGTACGCAGCACGGCAATATCACTGCTCTTATCTTTTACCGCCATCACCAGCGTGGAGACAATATTAAAACAGGCGACACCGATCACCAGCACCATCGCCAGATACATAATGGCGCGGATCATCTGAATATCGCGATACATATAGCCGTATTTACCGATCCAGCTTTTAATATAGACATAGCTGTTGGTGACTTCACCGGCGTTACGCACCAGCGTGTTCGCGTTAAAGACGTCCTTCACCTTGATAGCAATGCCCGTAACGCTGCTGCCCATATCCAGATACTGCTGCGCGTCTTCCATGGGGATCATCGCAAACGCATGGTCGAGTTGCCCGCTCAATTGCAATACACCAGTGACATGCAGTCTGACGCGTTTTGGCTGTAGCAGTTTGTGGTCGGTGTCGGAATTAGGGATCATTATCGATACCCAATCACCCTGTTTCACGTTCAGCGCATCGGCGACACCCTTACCAAGGATAATCTGCTGCTCACCGGGTTTAAAATTGCGCCAGGCATCGGCCTGCACAAAATTCGGTAATGCGCTCAGACGGGACTCCTGCTCAGGGTTTACCCCTTTCACCTGAATCGCTCGTAAATTGGTGCCGCTCTCCACAAGCCCGGTGAAATTAATATAAGGTGCCGCGGCGACAATGCCCGGCACTTTTTCCACTTTTGCCAGCGCGTCGTTCCAGTTATTCCACGGCTGATTCACCGGCTCGATTTCGCCATGGGGCACCACCGCCAGAATACGATTATTGAGCTCGCGTTCGAAGCCGTTCATTGCGCTGAGCCCGACGATCAACACCGCAACGCCAAGCGAAATCCCCACGGTGGAGATGACGGAAATCAGCGATACCATGCCGCTGCGGCGGCGACCACGGCTAAAACGCAGGCCAATCAGTAATGACAGGGGAGACGCCATCACTCAGCCCCCATCAGGGTCATTTCAGTGCTCAGGCGGCCATCGCGCATCTCCAACTGGCGGCTCATTCGTTTCGCCAGTTGCAGATCATGTGTGACCACCAGGAACGCGGTGCCCTGCGACGCATTCAGTTCCCCCAACAACTGGAAGATACTGTCCGCATTACGGGCATCCAGGTTGCCGGTCGGTTCGTCCGCCAGCACCAGACGTGGGTTATTGACCAGCGCACGAGCAATCGCCACGCGCTGACGCTCACCGCCAGACAGCTCTGAAGGGCGATGGCTGGCGCGATGCTCAAGCCCAACCGCTCGCAGCATTTCCCGCGCCCGGACATCAATTTCTGCCGCTTTATGCTTACCAATCAGCAGCGGCATCGCGACGTTTTCCAGCGCGGTAAAATCGGGCAGCAGGTGGTGAAACTGATAGATAAAGCCCAGTTCGCGGTTGCGTAGCTCCGCTTTCGCCGCAGAGGAGAGTTTGCTCAGTTGTTGGTTATCGAAGGTCACTTCGCCGGAGGTGGGCGTGTCCAGCCCGCCTAACAGATGCAGGAGCGTACTTTTTCCGGAACCGGAGCTGCCGACAATCGCCATCAGCTCCCCCTCACCCACGCTAAAGCTTACATCGTGCAACACATCGGTTTGCACTTTCCCTTCCTGATAGCGTTTGCACAGGTGCTCGCATTGCAACAGGATCTTATTCATAACGTAAAGCCTCAGCGGGTTGGGTGGCGGCAGCGCGCCAGGAAGGATAAAGCGTAGACAGCAACGCGATGGCCATGGCCACCAGCGCAATAACAACTACCTGTAACGGTTCGATGGCTACCGGCAGCGCTGCGCCATCAAGAAACGCACCGATGACCGGCATCAGATTATTCAACTGGCTGGCCAGCAGTGCGCCAAGCCCGGCCCCCAGCAGCGCACCAATGATGCCCGCGCTGGCGCCCTGCACCATAAAGACCGCCATGATCTGACGCGGGGTCAGCCCCTGAGTTTGCAGGATCGCCACCTCGCCCTGTTTTTCCATCACCATCAGGCCAAGGGAGGTAATGATATTAAAGGCCGCCACCGCAATAATCAGGCTTAACAGCAGCCCCATCATGTTTTTCTCCATACGTACGGCCTGGAATAACTCGCCTTTCCGCTCGCGCCAGTCTTGCCATTTGGTCCCTTGCGGCAGCGTTTGCTGGCTCAGAACATCAACCTGCAACGGTGCATCCAGCCATAAACGCCAACCGGTAATATTGCCTGCGGGGTAACGCATCAGACGGGACGCATCCTGAATATTGACCAGCATCTGATAGTCATCGACTTCACTGCTGGCGGCAAAGGTCCCGACAACGGTAAACAGACGCTGGCTGGGTAAACGCCCCATCGGGGTGAACTGGCTGGCGGACGGCACCATGACGCGAATCTGATCACCACGATTGACGCCTAATTGCCCGGCCAGCCCTTCACCGAGGATCACGTTGTACTGCCCGGCTTCCAGCGATGACTGCTGCACGTTGACCAGGTACGGAGTCAGCGGATCTTTTTGCGACGGATCGATACCCAACATGACACCCACGGCCACGCTGCGCGCACTTTGCAGAACGACATCACCGGTACTCAGCGGCGCAATGCGATTGACACCCTGCAATTTGAGCCCATTGGCCGGCAATTGTTCAGGATTGATAGAGCCGTTTTGCGCGGTGATGACGGCCTGCGGCATCAGCCCCAGGATGTTGTTTTGCAGTTCGCGCTCAAAGCCATTCATGACCGACAGCACGGTCACCAGCGCCATTACGCCAAGCGTAATGCCAATGGTCGACAGCCAGGAAACGAAACGACCGAAGCGGTCGGCTGCGCGCCCACGCATATAGCGCAGGCCGATAAAGAGAGTGACAGGCTGGTACATGAAATCCGTCTGGTTGCTGTTAGCAGACTCCGAAGTATATAAGCGAAAGCGTAGAGCGTAAATGAGTGAAACGGTAAGCGGACATCTCAGAGGGCAGGAAAAAATCCGATAAATCAAATTGCTAGTTGCGCGACTTTTACGCATTTCGCCTCCCGTAGAGAGATCCTTTTTCCACGCGCCCTCTGATATTTATCCGAAAAAGGAGGAAATACAGACTGTTTACCGTTACACCCCACGGCGACGCCATCAGGATAAACGCCGAATTTTGTAATAGAAACGGCGAAAGACGATGAAAAAAAAGACTCTATGGATTAATCAAATCAAGGGATTATGTATCTGCCTGGTGGTCATCTATCACTCAGTCATTACGTTTTACCCGCACCTCACCACATTTGGTCACGCGTGGTCGGAAACGCTCGCAAAGTGCTGGATCTACTTTAATCTTTACCTTGCCCCCTTCCGCATGCCCGTGTTCTTTTTTCTCTCTGGCTACCTGATTCGACGCTACATTGATGAGGTGCCATGGAAGGAGGCGATCGACAAGCGAATCTGGAGTATCTTTTATGTGCTTGTCGTCTGGGGTGTGCTGCAGTGGCTGGCGCTCAGCCATATTAATGACTGGCTGGCACCCACGCGCGATTTAAGCAATGCGTCCAACGCTGCCTATGCGGATACCCCCTCAGACTTTATCAAGGGAATGCTCACCGCCAGTACCAGCCTGTGGTATCTCTACGCGCTGGTTGTCTATTTTATTCTGTGTAAATTGTTGAGCCGCTGGTCGCTTGCAGCACTGGTCGCCATGACACTGCTGAGCGTGGCGATTAACTTTTTGCCCTCGCCCTGGTGGGGTATGAATAGCGTACTGCGCAACATGATCTACTACAGCCTGGGGGCATGGTTTGGCGGCGCTATTATGGATGCGATTAAACGCCTCTCTTTTCGCCGCTACGCCATCATGCTGGCGGTGGCGTTACTTGCTGCGGTGGCGCTATGGTTTTTAAATGTGCCCTTACCCTTGAGCTTGCTGTCGATCGTGCTGATTTTGCGGTTGTTCCGCGCGCTGGAAGAGCGCGTTGGCTCACGCGAAAACGCACTGCTGAATATCGTGGGCAGCAATACGCTTGCCATCTACACCACGCATCGCATTCTGATTGAAGCGCTCAGCCTTGCGTTGTTGACCCCGATGAATGCCGGGCGCTGGTCGCCTGCTTTCGAGCTCACCATCGTCTTGCTCTATCCGTTCTGTAGCCTCGCTATCTGTACGCTGGTTGGCTTGTGTATACGGAAAATCTCTTCGGCAATCTTTGCCGATCTGCTTTTCACCCCGCCAGCCAGGCTGGCCTCACCTCTGCAGGCACGATAAGCGCATGTGTTGAGGTTGGCGAATAGTGCACAATCGCGGATAATAAAGGGATTGCGTATCAGTGATATGCCCCCATAACAAGGGGCATATCCATAAGAGACCCAGACCCTATCTATGCCTGAACAATACCGTTATTCTCTGCCCGCCAAAGCTGGCGAGCAGCGCCAGCTTGGCGAACTGACTGGCGCAGCCTGCGCCACCGAAGTCGCGGAAATCATTGAGCGCCATAAAGGTCCGGTGGTATTGATTGCGCCGGATATGCAAAATGCCCTGCGTCTGCATGACGAAATTACCCAGTTTACCGACAACCTGGTGATGAATCTTGCTGACTGGGAGACACTGCCGTATGACAGTTTCTCGCCGCATCAGGAAATTATCTCCTCCCGTCTCTCCACGCTCTACCAGTTGCCCTCTATGCAGCGTGGTGTGCTGATTGTAGCGGTGAATACCTTGATGCAGCGCGTCTGCCCGCATAGCTATTTGCACGGTCACGCGTTGGTCATGAAAAAAGGTCAGCGTCTGTCCCGAGACGCGCTGCGCGCGCAACTGGACAGCGCTGGGTATCGCCACGTTGATCAGGTTATGGAACACGGCGAGTACGCGACTCGCGGGGCGCTGCTGGATCTCTTCCCGATGGGCAGCGCACAACCTTATCGCCTTGATTTCTTTGATGATGAAATTGACAGTCTTCGCCTGTTCGATGCGGACAGCCAGCGTACGCTGGAAGAGGTTGAAGCCATCAATTTACTGCCTGCTCACGAATTCCCGACGGATAAGACCGCCATCGAACTGTTTCGCAGCCAGTGGCGAGATAAGTTCGACGTCAAGCGCGATGCCGAACATATCTATCAACAGGTGAGCAAAGGCACTTTGCCAACCGGCATTGAATACTGGCAGCCACTGTTTTTCAGTGAGCCTTTGCCGTCGTTGTTTAGCTATTTGCCGGACAATACGCTACTGGTAAACACGGGGGATCTTGAAAACAGCGCTGAGCGCTTTAGCCAGGAGACCCAGGCGCGCTTCGAAAACCGTGGCGTGGACCCCATGCGCCCTCTGCTGGCGCCGGAATTACTGTGGCTGCGGGTTGATGAACTGTTCAGCGAACTCAAGCGCTGGCCGCGCGTGCAGCTCAAAACCGAAAGCCTGGCAGACAAAACCGCCAATGTGAACCTCGGTTACCGGACGTTGCCGGATCTGGCCGTTCAGGCACAGCAAAAGTCGCCGCTGGATAATTTACGCAAATTCCTCGAATCCTTTACCGGTCCGGTCGTCTTTTCGGTTGAGAGCGAGGGGCGTCGCGAAGCGCTGGGAGAACTCCTCTCACGCATCAAAGTGGCGCCGAAGCGCATTACCCGGCTGGATGACGCGCAAGATACAGGGCGCTATCTGATCATTGGCTCCGCAGAACATGGCTTTATCGACACGCTACGTAACCGGGCGCTGATTTGCGAAAGCGATCTGCTGGGCGAGCGCGTTGCCCGCCGTCGCCAGGATACACGCCGCACGATTAACCCCGATACGCTGATCCGCAACCTTGCTGAACTGCACCCTGGCCAGCCGGTGGTGCATCTGGAACATGGGGTTGGACGCTATGCGGGAATGACCACGCTTGAAGCGGGCGGCATAAAAGGCGAATACCTTATGCTGACCTATGCCGGGGATGCCAAACTGTACGTGCCGGTCTCGTCGTTGCATCTGATTAGCCGCTATGCCGGGGGTGCCGAGGAGAACGCGCCGCTGCATAAACTGGGCGGCGATGCATGGGCCCGCGCGCGGCAGAAAGCGGCAGAAAAAGTCCGGGATGTGGCGGCGGAATTGCTGGATATCTATGCCCAACGCGCCGCGAAGTCCGGCTTTGCATTTAAACACGATCGCGAACAATATCAGCTTTTCTGCGACAGCTTCCCGTTTGAAACCACGCCAGACCAGGCGCAAGCCATTAACGCGGTGTTAAGTGACATGTGCCAGCCACTGGCCATGGACCGCCTGGTGTGTGGCGATGTCGGCTTCGGTAAAACCGAAGTGGCAATGCGTGCCGCCTTCCTCGCCGTCGAAAACAACAAGCAGGTGGCGGTGTTGGTGCCAACCACCCTGCTCGCCCAGCAGCATTTCGACAATTTCCGCGACCGCTTCGCTAACTGGCCGGTGCGGGTGGAAATGCTCTCACGTTTTCGTAGCGCGAAAGAACAGACACAAGTGCTGGAGCAGGCGGCTGAGGGCAAGATTGATATTCTTATCGGCACCCATAAGCTGCTGCAAAACGATGTGAAGTGGAAAGATCTGGGGCTGCTGATCGTCGATGAAGAACACCGCTTCGGCGTGCGTCATAAAGAGCGTATTAAAGCGATGCGGGCTGACGTAGATATCCTCACGCTAACCGCAACACCCATTCCGCGTACACTCAATATGGCCATGAGCGGTATGCGCGATCTGTCGATCATTGCCACCCCGCCTGCGCGCCGCCTGGCAGTGAAAACCTTCGTTCGCGAATACGACAGTCTGGTAGTGCGCGAGGCAATACTGCGTGAAGTCCTGCGTGGTGGGCAGGTCTACTACCTTTATAACGATGTCGAGAATATCCAGAAAGCCGCCGACAGACTGGCGGAACTGGTTCCGGAAGCGCGCATCGCCATCGGACACGGGCAGATGCGTGAGCGCGAACTGGAACGGGTAATGAATGATTTCCACCACCAGCGTTTTAATGTGCTGGTGTGTACCACGATAATCGAGACCGGGATCGACATTCCTACCGCGAATACGATCATTATTGAACGTGCCGATCACTTTGGCCTGGCGCAGCTCCACCAGTTACGTGGCCGCGTGGGACGTTCGCACCATCAGGCCTATGCCTGGCTGCTGACGCCGCATCCGAAAGCGATGACCACCGATGCGCAAAAGCGTCTCGAAGCGATTGCCTCGCTGGAAGATTTAGGGGCGGGTTTCGCGTTGGCGACCCACGATCTGGAAATCCGCGGGGCTGGCGAACTGTTGGGCGAAGATCAGAGCGGTTCAATGGAGACCATCGGCTTTTCACTGTACATGGAGCTGCTGGAAAATGCGGTCGATGCGCTCAAAGCCGGGCGAGAGCCATCGCTCGAAGATCTCACCAGCCAGCAAACAGAAGTCGAACTGCGCATGCCTTCCCTGCTGCCGGATGATTTTATTCCCGACGTCAATACTCGTCTCTCTTTCTACAAGCGCATTGCCAGTGCGAAGAGTGAAAATGAGCTCGATGAAATTAAAGTGGAACTGATCGACCGTTTTGGTCTGCTGCCTGACGCCGCGCGAAACCTGCTTGATATTGCGCGGCTGCGTCAACAGGCCCAGAAATTGGGGATTCGTAAGCTCGAAGGGAATGAAAAAGGCGGCACGATTGAGTTCAATGAAAAAAACCATGTCAATCCCGCATGGCTTATCGGCCTGCTGCAAAAGCAGCCTAAACATTTCCGCCTCGATGGCCCGACACGCCTGAAGTTCTTCCAGGAGCTGACGGAACGCAAAACCCGCATGGAGTGGGTACGCAACTTCATGCAGCAGCTTGAAGAAAACGCGATGGCATAGTGTTCCGCGGGCCAGTTATCACCACTGGCCCGTTTTTTTGAAATATTTACAAACATTTTGCACTCTTCCAGGACTTCCCGACATTCCTTCCCACCATAATTTCATTACCTGTGTCTGCAAGTAACCTTATCAATTACATGGATTATGGTAATGATTAATAATTCCCGTTTTGTCCTCTGGGCGGTTTTCCTCGCCGCCACGCTCGTTTTACCCGCGAAGGCGAATACCTGGCCTTTACCCCCCACCGGTAGCCGGGTGGTCGGGGAAAACCGGTATCACGTGGTAGAAAATGATGGCGGTTCGCTGGAGGCGATTGCCAAAAAGTACAATGTCGGTTTCCTGGCCCTGTTGCAGGCGAACCCTGGCGTCGATCCGTATGTTCCTCGCGCAGGTAATGTACTGACTATCCCGTTACAAACACTGTTACCCGACGTGCCGCGAGAAGGTATCGTCATCAATCTGGCCGAGCTACGTCTCTATTATTATCCGCCGGGTAAAAACGAAGTGACCGTCTACCCTATCGGAATAGGGCAACTGGGTGGAGATACCTTAACGCCTACCATGGTGACAACCGTTTCTGATAAACGGGCTAATCCTACCTGGACACCAACGGCCAACATTCGCGCACGTTATAAAGCCCAGGGAATAGATTTACCGGCAGTCGTTCCGGCCGGGCCGGAAAACCCGATGGGCCACCATGCCATTCGCCTTGCTGCGTACGGTGGTGTCTACCTCATTCATGGGACCAACGCTGATTTTGGCATTGGCATGCGCGTCAGCTCCGGATGTATTCGTCTGCGTGATAACGACATCGCCACATTGTTTAGCGTTATCAAACCCGGTACGCGCGTGAATATTATCAACACGCCGATAAAAGCCTCGGTTGAACCTGACGGCACACGCCTGGTGGAAGTGCATCAACCGCTGTCAAAATCCATCGACGACGACCCGAAGACATTGCCGATTGTGCTTAATGCCACTATGCAGACTTTCAAAGATTCGCCACAAAGCGCAAGCGATGTGTTTGAACGCGCAATGGAAGTGCGCTCTGGCATGCCGGTGGATGTCACTCTCCATGACAGCGTGCTACAACAATCCCTTTAATTTCCGGATAGCAAAAAAAGCCTCGCAATTGCGAGGCCTTTTTTATGAGGGTTAATTCAGTGGCTTAACTTATTTGTACAGTACTGCGGTGCCGTGCAAAGTATCGGAACCGGTCACAGAGGTGATACGGAAAGATTTTGCACCCATCTCATCGGCTTTTTGTGCCAGTTGATCTTCAACAGAAGAGAGGTTAGCACCCGCAGAAGCACCAATAACAGCGACTTCCTGTTGGCCTGCCGGTGCGTTTTGAACTTCAACGGCAGCGAAGCTTGCAAAAGAGAGTGAGCTCAGTACGGCAGCGGCGATCAGAGTTTTAACGTTTTTCATGATTTTGTTCCTGTAGCAGATGAAAGTAGCGTCGTAAGCATTTACTTAACGATCGATAGAAAAATCATAAGTGTGATCTATGTCACTCGTCAATGCATTTTAATAACGAACGTTAATTAAATTAACAAATCCATATTTATCATATAGATAGAATTTATTAATTTGTGCTATTTTGCCTCTGGTGTCTGACAGCATTTATTTTTATAATGATTGTTCAACAAACCAACAAAGGTTGAACGGCACTATGACCAGTGAAGTCACTTGTATGAAAAAAAGCCGTGGCCGTCCGAAAGTGTTCGACAGGGAAGTGGCGCTTGATAAGGCCATGGCATTATTCTGGCAGCATGGCTACGAAGCCACGTCATTATCAGATCTCGTAGAGGCAACGGGCGCGAAAGCACCGACGCTGTATGCGGAATTTACGAATAAAGAAGGCCTGTTCCGCGCAGTGCTGGATCGCTACATCTCGCTTTTTGCAGCAAAACATGAAGCCCAGTTGTTATGCGACGATAAACCGCTGGGGCAGGCGTTAAAAGATTACTTCACGGCGGTGGCACACTGCTTTACCAGCACTGAAACCCCGGCGGGCTGTTTTCTGATCAACACCTCCGCGACGCTGGCCGCCTCTTCGCAGGCAATTGCGCAGACCATTAAGTCACGCCATGCGCAGCAGGAACAACTGTTGCTCAAGTTTTTGCTACAACGTCAGCAAAGGGGGGAAATCCCCGCTCACGCGGACGTTCAGGAACTGGCGCAGTTTTTAAGCTGTGTGCTGCAGGGCATGTCTATCAGCGCCCGTGAAGGAGCAAGTTGTGAGAAATTGCTGCAAATTTCCGCGACGACTCTGCGTTTATGGCCTCAGTTGACCACATCCTGATTTGCCCTCCTTAGCAATAATTATCGTTTTCACCTATTATATTAATAGGTGAAAACAGCATGTCGTTTTTGCCGCTTTGCTAATATTAAACAGGAATTATTTCGCTGCTAACCATTAGTCGTAAAAGAACCATAAACGTCAGGATGACGACATAAGCGAATTTATTGTTCTAACCCTACGCTACCTTATTGTATATACGGAATTTATGTACTTTGGCTGACTATTCACATTCAGAAGGAAAATGGAAATGATTTTGCTATTACCATTACTTAAAGTGCTAATAGTAATAACATTGTTATTCGGGCTCTGGGTTGTATGTGGTGGTTCGGTTTTATTCGTCTTCATCTCTGTGGTCATTACCGGCTTTCTGCTCTATCGCCAGCACGACCTTATCTGAATCTTCGGCCTGTAAAAAAGGCTCCTCAGCCTGAGCAATTGAGGAGCCAATGGGTACAGTACTGCTATTTTAGGCTTTGTTATTCAAAATAAGCTGACCATTGTCATCCAGTGGGATCTGGGTTCCAGGGTCTTTATCCATGCGGATCTTCCCTTGCTGGTCGCCAATTTTGTAAGTGACGTCATACCCCAGCATTTTTTCCGATTTGTCATACACCGTTTTACAACGTTGCTCAGTGGTGGTGTATGTATCTCTTGCCTGCATTTCGCCCTGGACCTGGTTCCCGGCGTAGCCACCGCCCAGCGCGCCGACGACCGTGGCGACATCGCGACCACGACCCCCGCCGAACTGATGACCGATAACCCCACCGGCAACAGCACCCAGTACAGAACCGGTCAGACGATTTTCATCCTGCACCGGACGACGATGCGTCATCGTGACATTACGACACTCCTGACGCGGTGTTTTGATGGATTCTTTGATTGGCGTGGCGGAAACCACCTGCGCATACTGCGGCCCGCGATTGAAGACATTCATACTTGCAACCGCTGCGACACCCAGAGCAGCGGCCACGCCAATACCGATACCCGCTAACATTGATTTATTCACAGGATTTCCTCCCTGGTTTGCTATTCGTAACAATTTTGCAACTTGGGAGTGCGCTAAGCCAATCGGAATGAGAGGAAAAAAGGAGAGATTAGGGAGAATCCAGCATGATTCGGAGTTATCCGAGCATATACTGACTGTATGACAGAAGGATGTACTGCTCCCCTGCAACGCTATGCAGGAGAGCAGTCAGGCAAATTAATGCAATTTCAGGCGGGGACGGATCACACGGTTAATGCTGCCGACCAGCATCATTAACCCCGTCTTGAAGTAACCATGCAGCGCAATCTGATGCATGCGGTACAGTGAGATATAAACAAAGCGTGCAATACGCCCTTCAATCATCATGGACCCACGCATCAGGTTACCCATCAGGCTCCCCACGGTAGAGAAGTTGGAAAGTGAAACCAACGAACCGTGATCTTTATAGACATAGGACTTCGTTGGTTTACCTTTCATTTGCGCCAGGATGTTGTGCAGCGCGAGGCTGGCCATCTGGTGTGCAGCCTGAGCGCGCGGTGGCACAAAGCCCCCTTCCGGACGCGCGCATGAAGCACAGTCGCCAATGGCATAAATGTCCGCATCACGGGTAGTTTGCAGTGTCGGCTCAACGACCAACTGGTTAATACGGTTCGTTTCCAGGCCGCCTATCTCTTTCATAAAGTCCGGCGCTTTGATACCCGCCGCCCAAACCATCAGGTCGGCTTTGATGTATTCACCGTCTTTAGTATGAAGACCGCCTTCATCGGCGCTGGTAACCATAGTTTTAGTCAGAACACGCACGCCCATTTTGGTCAGCTCATTGTGCGCAGCTCCGGAAATACGCGGCGGCAACGCAGGCAAAATACGCTCACCCGCTTCCACCAGCGTCACGTTCAGCGCTTCATTGGTCAGACCTTTATAGCCATAGCTATGTAACTGTTTTACCGCGTTATGTAATTCGGCAGAAAGCTCTACTCCCGTTGCACCACCACCGACGATAGCGATGTTCACTTTGCCGTTTGCCCCGAGGCTGGCAGAGTATTTCAGGAACAGGTTCAGCATCTCCTGGTGGAAACGGCGTGCCTGATGCGGGTTATCGAGGAAAATGCAGTGCTCTTTCACGCCAGGGGTGTTGAAGTCATTCGAAGTACTGCCTAACGCCATTACCAGCGTGTCGTACGCCAGCTTACGTTCAGGCACCAGCAGTTCGCCTTTCTCGTCACGCAACTCTGCCAGAGTGATGGTCTTCGCTTCGCGATTGATATCGACCACCGAGCCCAACTGGAACTGGAAATGGTGATTACGCGCATGCGCCAGATAGCTCAGCGCATCAACGCCTTCATCCAGCGACCCTGTTGCCACTTCGTGCAACAGTGGTTTCCACAGGTGGCTGTGGTTGCGATCCACCAGCGTAACCTTCGCTTTTTTACCGCGGCCCAATTTTTTACCCAACTGTGTCGCCAGTTCAAGCCCGCCAGCACCACCGCCAACAATCACAATTTTCTTCAATGGTGTAGTCAACGTGACCCCCTCAAAATTATTAACCAATTGTTAATTAAAGGTTATAAATATAACTCTTAATTAACAACAAGTTACATCATGAAAACCAAATGATGCCAGTGAGAATAACATGAACGGTGCATTGGTCATACCAAAATTGATATGCATCAAGTTTTGATGCCTAAAAGATGAACAAGTGTAGTTGCTATGAAACAAACTGGGCGAAAACGTGCGCTAAAACATGGGGGCAAAGGCAGCAAAACAAAGCCCGACGAGTGTCGGGCTGAGGGGATTAACCGAGTGTTTTAAAAGCTTTAATTCGCTGCAGGTGCGGCGAGATATTTTTAAACTTGTGCGTCTGTTCTTCGTCCCAGACAATTTCATAGTAATGGTGCAGAACGTCCGATGAACGCTGGCTGTCCAGCGCTTCATCACGGCGAGAAAGGATAGCCAGACAGCGATCGCGATTTTTCTCGCGAAAGTTCGACACACACTTGGTGGCAATGTCGAGGTACTCTTCCGGCCGGTCGATCTTGCCTTCCATGTTCTCAAACGGGAACAAATTAGGGTTGAACATAACCTGCCGAATGTCGCACAGGAAACCAATGCGCTCCGCCCAGTATCCTCCCAGCCCCACACCGCAAATGAGCGGCCGTTCATCCACGTTTAGCTGCAGCATTTTGTCCACCTCTTTTAACAAATGCTGCATATCATGCTTCGGATGACGCGTGCTGTAACTGATCAACCTGACGTCCGGATCGATAAATTGCAGCTGCAACACCTTCTCATGATTTCCAGGACTGTTTGAGTCAAAACCGTGCAAATAGATGATCATTGTATCCTCACCCTACTCCAGTACCCCGCCTACAAAGGTTCACTGAGCCGACTTGTATTCCTGCCAACGCGCATGGAGTTGCTCCAGTTCACGGTTGGCAGCCTTCCAGCGTTCAGAACTCAGCAATTCCTGACGGGAAAATGAACCTTTATGATACAATTTCGTAACACGCTCTGCTTTGATCGGCGACAGGTTATCCAACACACTCACTGCGCCCTTACGATTATTACAGACCAGGATCATATCGCAACCTGCATCCAGCGATGCCTGTCCACGCTCAGCATAGCTGCCCATGATCGCCGCGCCTTCCATCGATAAATCGTCTGAAAAAATCACGCCATCAAAATTGAGTTCACCACGCAGCACTGTTTTCAGCCAGTAGGGAGAACCGCTGGCCGGGCGCGAATCCGCATCCGTATAAATAACGTGCGCAGGCATAATCGCATCCAGCTTGCCCTGTTCAATCAGCGTGCGGAATACCGCCATATCTTTGCTGCGGATCTCCGCCTGAGCACGCGGATCGCGCGGCGTCTCTTTATGTGAATCGGCCGTCACAGCACCATGTCCCGGAAAATGCTTACCGGTGGTTTTCATGCCCGCGCTGTGCATACCATCAATGAAACGTCCTGCGATAGAGAGCGCTTTTGCCGGATCTTCATGATAAGAGCGTTCGCCAATCGCCGCGCTGATATGGCCCACATCAAGCACGGGCGCGAAACTGATGTCGATATCCATCGCAATCATCTCGCTTGCCATCAGCCAGCCCGCCTCTTCTGCCACTCTGCCGCCCTCTTCCATTCCCAGCAGTGCTGCAAAAGATTGTGCTGCCGGCAGTTGGGTAAATCCTTCACGAAAGCGCTGGACCCGCCCCCCTTCCTGATCGACCGCGACCACCAGGCGATGATGCGACGCGACGCGGATCTGGCGGACCAGTTCGCGCAACTGCGCCGGATCGTGATAATTGCGGGTAAACAGAATCAGGCCACCCACCAGCGGATGCGCCAGAATTTCGCGCTCTTCCGCATCCAGTTCGTAGCCTTGCACATCTAACATGACCGGACCCACACTCACCTCTCTTTTCCTTTCATCTTTAACTGGCGCCATGCATCATCGGCCAGCGTTATAAATTGTTGATCACCCGTCAGCTGCAAGCGGCATTCAAACCAGCCCGCCATCAACATTGCTATCCACGGACGCCAGCGAACGACCTGGCGCCATAATTGCGTTTCATCGAGCATGGCACAGCGTGCGTATTCAGCCACCAGTTCACGGCGCTGATGCTCACTGCCGGTCCAGACAGCTGCCAGCTCCATCGCGATATCACCGTCACCGGCATACTCCCAGTCGATCAACCGCAACCCGTCCTGGCTGTGCACCAGGTTACCCGCATGGACATCCATATGTAATGGAGCCAGTCGCAAGGGTAGCGGCTCGCCCTGGCGCCTGCGTGCTTTTAATTGCTGCAGCCAGAACAGCGTACGGCGCGACGGCAAACATTGCTGCCAGTACGTTTCCAGTAAAGGCAACAGGTTAAGACGCCAGCCAAAGGGAGGACAGCGATGCAGATCATACAGTATGGCCGCCAGGTTATGGCTATCCGGCAAACTGCTTTGTACATCGCCTGGAATATAATCTACCGCCATCCAGCCTTTAGCGAAGAAGTGCGGTTGCGGTGCGATGTGACGCGGTAATCGTTTAAGCGCGCGATACTGGCGCAGAAAGGGTGACGATGTCGCCTGATGCTGTTGACGTAAAACCAGACGATGATGACCGTTGCTGATAAGACAACTCCCGCCACTCAGGCCAGTATCCTGGCCTTCGACGGGAGCATAATGCGGGAAATAGCGTGACAACAGCGCGTCACGCATAAGATTATTGTTGCTGAACCGCACCTTTACCTGACCAGACAATTTCGCCAGTCTGCACCAGCATCAGTTGCATTTGCAGCGTCGGCGCATTGGCATTACCTGTCGCACTGGAATACAGCACGTACTGGGCCCCTACATTGCGGGCAATACCAATAGCTTTACTGCGTGTACCGAGACTATCCTGCGGTGACAGGCCCAGTTGCTGCTTGGCAATTGACAGTTGCTGCGCCGAAACCAGCGTAAACTTGCCATTGTTGGTCAGCGCGCTGCGCAGGGTTTCAGTTGCTTCGCTGGTGTTCACCGAACCGTTTGTCCGGTTGTTCACACTGTCAACGAGCAGTACGTTACCCGCCGAGGCTCCGCTCGCCTGCAACATTTTACCCATCATCGGCTGTACGGCGCTGTTCCAGTCATAGTGACGTTCACGCGGCGTCGGCTGAGTCGTTTGATCAGGGTGTTCGATTGGCCCTGGTTGCTCCGGGATCGACGGAACAGACGGCACCGTCGGTACAGGTTGCGACGGCTGCGGTTGCTGCGGAACAGGCTGTTGTGGCGTTGGGTTCGCTTGTTCAACTGGCGCGGGTTCTTGCTCGCCGCGCGTAATACACCCGGAAAGGATAACGGCCACTGTGGCCAGCAGCGCGAAACGTCCTAATGTTTTAATCAATTTTCACCCCTTATAGATAGAGATAAAGTCTGACCTTGTGCGCACCCAGGAAATTTGCATTTCCATAAAGTGTGACAGCGGAGTGCGCCGGGATCGTGATCCTACGCGGTTCTTCGAGCGGGTGCATTTCCAGGCCTCTGGCGTCGTACCAGTAAAAACGGTAATTGATGGTTACCGGCTGCGCGCGTTCATTGAACAGGCGAGACGAGGCAGAGGGCTGGATTTCCTGCGTGCTCAGCGTGGGGGAGTCAGCGGTGATACCTGCGGCCAGAACATTGGCTTCCATCACCAGCGTTTGATCATTGGCCACCGGGATCGCAGGACGCGAGCCACAGCCGACTAACGCCAGGGCCGTCACCAGAAGTGCAACGCGTCCGTTGATCATATCACTCGCCTTTATGTGCCAGCATCGGGCCTAAGGGGCGACCACCCAACAAATGCATATGGATATGCCAGACTTCCTGTCCGCCGTGGCGGTTACAGTTCATGATGAGGCGATAACCATCTTCCGCAATGCCCTCAGCACGGGCAATTTTTGCCGCTACGGTCATCATCCGTCCCATCGCCTGTTCATGCGCTTCGGTAATGTCATTAGCGGTAGGAATGAGGATATTCGGCACAATCAGAACATGCGTCGGAGCCTGGGGAGAGATATCACGGAAAGCGGTAACTAATTCATCCTGATAGACGATGTCCGACGGAATTTCCCGACGGATAATCTTACTAAAAATGGTTTCTTCGGCCATGACGTTTTCCTTTTTATACGCGCGGGCGAAACCGCCCCATCACGAGATACAGTGTAGAGTATGAGCGAGATTCTCCGGCTGTTTCAACTATAACGCTCTTTTTCTTCAAGATTTCGCCACCGGCTGGTGGTGTTATAACCAACCCTTACCCATAACCGCGTTAAATCAACCACTCAGCCACGGATATTACATCTGTTTACATCTCAATTATGAATGCGTATATTTCGCATTTGCATTTTCATGCGCATTTATTAACTGAAAAATAAAAACAGACCGGACGCCGACAATGCATCGCGATCCGGACAATCCCGTTCACATACCATTAAGGGTTAATAATGTCTTTCACCATTAACGCCAGGAATGAGCAGCGTCCGTTTAACAGCGCGCCATCATTGCTGGCCGTTTGTATTGGGCTCGCGTTGACACCAGCCGCAGGTTTTGCAGCATCCACATCCGGCACTGATGAGACCGTTATTGTTGAAGGCGCATCCGGCGACCAAAGCGATACCCACCAGGACCAGGACTATAGCGTTTAGACCACCACCACCGGCACTAAACTGCTGCTCGTGCCGCGCGATATCCCGCAGTCGGTAAGCGTTATCAGTCAGCAGCGTATGCAGGATCAGAACCTGAACTCAATCGGGCAGGTATTGACCAATACTACCGGCGTCACCGCGCAGGTACAGGACAGCGATCGCACCGTGTTTTATTCACGTGGCTTCTTTGTCAGCAACTACGCCTACGACGATCTTCCAACCTCCATTAGTGAAGTCTGGAACTTTGGCGACACCGCCGCCGATACCGCCATCTATGACCGCATTGAAGTGGTACGCGGCGCGACGGGTCTGATGTCCGGTACTGGTAACCCGGCGGCCTATGTCAACATGGTGCGTAAGCATGCGGATAGTACTGAATTCAAAGGTAACGTGTCCGCCACTTACGGTAGCTGGGATAAACAACGTTATATCCTTGATCTGCAGGCTCCGCTGACCGAATCGGGCAAAGTACGTGGCCGCGTCATTACCGGTTACCAGGATAATGACAGTTGGGTGGACACATACCACTACCGTAAGAAATTCATCTACGGTGTTGTTGATGCTGACGTAACCGACAGCACCACCTTATCGCTGGGATATGAATATCAGGAAAGTCAGACTGACAGCCCCACCTGGGGCGGTCTGCCGACCTGGTACGCCGATGGCAGCAAAGCAAAATATGACCGCAGCACAACCGTTGCGCCAAACTGGGCCTATTCCGATAAAGACAACACCAAAGTCTTCGCCAACCTGACGCAGCGTTTTGGCAATGGCTGGGAAGCGCATGTTAACGGTATGCATGCGGAAACCAATTTCGATACCAAAACGATGTATATGTACGGTTATCCGGATGAAGCCACAGGCCTGGGAATGGTCGGTTACGGCGGCTGGAACCGTGGTGAGCGTAAACAGGATGCCATTGATGCCTTCATGCGTGGCGGTTTTGACCTGTTTGGCCGCCAGCATGAGTTGATGTTCGGCGCAAGCTACAGCCGCCAGCGTAACCATTATGACAATGCCCTGCCGGACACGCCTGGGACGATTGTCGATGTGGGCTCATTCAACAGCGGCTGGAGTGGTAATATTGCCGATCCGGCATGGACACCATGGGCGCTTTATAGCAAGGACGATATTCGTCAGTCTTCTGCCTACACCTCTGCGCGTGTCTCGCTGGCCGATCCACTGCACCTGATCGTGGGCGCACGTTATACCGAATACAATATTCGCTACAACCCGTCAGGTTCACCTTCTACCCGGCTTGAAAGTACCAAAGACGATGTCACACCGTATGCAGGTCTGGTCTATGACATCAACGAAGACTGGTCCGCATACGCCAGCTATACCGAGATCTTCCAGCCGCAGGACAAACGTGACGCATCCGGGCGCTATCTCGATCCAACCACCGGTAAGAGCTATGAAGCGGGTGTGAAAGCAGACTGGTTTAGCACCCGCCTGACAACGTCCCTTGCCGTGTTCCGTATCGAGCAAGACGGTGTCGCCAGTAATACGTACACTTACATGCCAGGCGGGGAGTCCATCTATGAATCCCTGGATGGCATCGTCAGTAAAGGTATCGAATTTGAGCTGAACGGTGCGCTGACCGATAACTGGCAGTTAGCCTTCGGTGCGACTCGCTTTATTGCCGAAGACAAGCAGGGCAAGGCAGTCAGTTCCGATCAACCGCGAACCACCATGAAGTTGTTTACCCGCTATCAGTTGCCGGCACTGCCTGAGTTAACAATCGGCGGAGGGGTAAACTGGCAGAACAAAGTCTGGACCGACGTGTCAGATACCCAGCGCGCAGAACAAGGCAGCTATGCACTGGTGAATCTATTCGGGCGCTATCAGGTCACTAAAGATTTCGCCGTCCAGGCAAACCTGAACAATGTGTTTGACCGTGAGTACTACGATTATGTAGGCAGCTATACCGTCTACGGCGCACCGCGTAATTTTTCCCTCAGCGCCAGCTATAGCTTCTGATGACGGTGTCCAGATGCTAACCCCTGCCCGTTAGTTCGCTGACGGGCTTTTTTATATCTCATTGCCCTTCACCTTTCTGACGTGACAGATGACCTTCTTGTCTCATTTGCCTTAAATGTAAAACCCTTGAATGTAAAAAAGGCAGCCTTTCGGCTGCCTCAGTCTCCCCAGACTTTACGGCTTAGTTGCTACGGATGTACTCATCCATTTCGGTTTTCAGGTTATCGGATTTAGTACCGAAAATTGCCTGTACACCAGAACCAGCAACCACCACACCTGCCGCGCCCAGTTTTTTCAGACCAGGCTGGTCAACTTTTGCCACATCGGCAACGCTAACGCGCAGACGAGTGATGCAAGCATCCAGGTTAGTGATGTTTTCTTTACCGCCGAACGCAGCGACCAGTGCCGGAGCCATTTCGCTGGTTGCGCCAGCTTTAGACTCTTCGGACGCATCTTCACGACCCGGGGTTTTCAGATCCAGCGCTTTAATCAGTACGCGGAACACGGTGTAGTAAATCGCTGCATAGCACAGACCTACAACCGGGAACAACCACAGTTTGCTGCCGTTACCGGACAGGACGATGAAGTCGATCAGGCCGTGAGAGAAGGACGTACCGTCACGCATACCCAGCAGGATACAGATCGGGAATGCCAGACCAGCCAGAATCGCATGGATTGCGTACAGGATCGGCGCAACGAACATGAAGGAGAACTCGATCGGCTCGGTGATACCGGTCAGGAACGAGGTCAACGCTGCGGAGATCATAATACCGCCCACTTTCGCGCGGTTCTCTGGTTTAGCAGAGTGCCAAATCGCGATAGCAGCAGCCGGCAGGCCATACATTTTGAACAGGAAGCCGCCAGACAGTTTGCCCGCAGTCGGGTCGCCTGCCATGTAACGCGGGATATCGCCGTGGAATACCTGGCCTGCTGCGTTGGTGAATTCGCCGATCTGCATCTGGAAAGGAACGTTCCAGATATGGTGCAGACCAAACGGTACCAGGCAGCGCTCGATGAAGCCGTAGATACCGAACGCAACAACCGGGTTCTGGTAGGCAGCCCATTGAGAGAATTCCTGAATAGCAGTACCAATCGGTGGCCAGATGAAGGACAGCACAACACCGAAGATAATAGCGGCCAGACCGGAGATAATCGGAACAAAACGCTTACCGGCGAAGAAGCCCAGATACTCAGGCAGCTTGATACGGTAGAAACGGTTAAACATATACGCAGCGATGGCACCGGCGATGATACCACCGAGGACACCGGTATCTGCCAGGTGTTTAGCCGCGATTTCTTCTGCAGGTAAATGCAGTACCAGAGGTGCAACCACGGACATGGTTTTCACCATGATGCCGTAGGCCACCACAGCAGCAAGACCGGATACGCCATCGTTATTGGTGAAGCCAAGAGCAACACCGATAGCGAAGATCAGCGGCATGTTAGCAAAAACAGAACCGCCTGCTTCGGCCATTACGTGAGAAACCACTTCTGGCAGCCAGCTGAAGTTAGCAGACCCGACGCCCAGCAGGATACCTGCGATAGGCAGTACGGATACCGGCAGCATCAGCGATTTACCGACCTTCTGCAGGTTAGCAAATGCATTCTTAAACATAATTGAGAGTGCTCCTGAGTATTTGTGCTTTTTTTACGCTTTTTGCGCATTGGCACGGGGGGAGAACCGTGCTGTGAACAGGACATCTAAGTGCCCTTTATTTATTACACAGAGTAAAATAAATCCGCATAAGTTTGTTTGACGGCTATCACGTTTCAGTTAGCGCCAGAGGAAAAACTTTCATAGATTTACAAAAACCATTACCGAATGTGTCAAAAAAAGCGTTCACCGCCTCTTTTGTGGCGGTGAACTTTACTCTCATTACTTATTAATTACGAGCACTAAAATAAGCTGAAAATTCAGAGGGATTGCAGGCGGGCCGGATCGATATGGAACAGTCTGGCGAAGTTTTCTGTGGTTTGTTGCGCCAGTTCATCGACCGAAACGCCCTTCAAAACTGCCATGTATTCAGCAACATCCCGGACATACGCCGGTTGGTTTTCTTTACCGCGATGAGGAACCGGTGCCAGATAAGGTGAATCTGTCTCCACCAGCAAACGATCGAGCGGAACGTAACGCGCCGCATCACGCAGTTGCTCCGCGTTACGGAAGGTGACGATCCCGGAAAACGAGATATAGAAGCCCAGATCTAATAACTGACCTGCCGTTTCCCTGTCTTCCGTAAAACAGTGTAGTACGCCTCCGCAATCCGTCACCTTTTCTTCGCGAAGGATAGCCAGGGTATCTGCCCGCGCATCACGGGTGTGAACAATTACCGGCTTATTCAGCTCACGACCAATACGGATATGATCACGAAACGACGCTTGCTGGCGGGCTTTGGTTTCCGGCGTGTAATAATAGTCCAGACCCGTTTCACCCATTGCCACAACGCCTTCTTCTGCGGCCATGCGGCGTAAATCTTCCACCGCATAGTCTTCATCCTGATTGAGCGGATGTACGCCGCAGGAAAAAGCCACATCGCTACGCTCTCCCACCAGGTCGCGCATACTGCGGTAACCCGGCAGTGTCGTCGCCACGGCGAGGAAGAATTTCACGTCGCGGGCCGCGGCTTTTTCTAGCGCGTCATTAACATCCGTATGTAACGACTGATAATCCAGGCCATCAAGATGGCAATGGGAGTCGACTAAAAACATAATCTCTCTCTTAGAAATGCTGTCCGGGCAACGTAGCGCCGGGTTGCAGGTAACGCTCAATGCGTAATAAAAGGTCGGTCAATAACAATTCACGGTTGACGCCCACTACGGTCATCAACTGTTCGCGGCATTCAACCGCCGCGTGAAGGCAGGCTTGCAGGCGTTCGCCATTAAACTGGCTGGCAAGCTGGCGCACCAGCATTATCGCATCCATATTCGTCAGCAATGTTGCGCCCTGCTGAACCTTGAGGGCATCGAGCAGCAGTGTCGCCAGCCAGTGCAGGCGTTCGGCCACCTGTTCGTGGTTCAATATCGCCAGTAGCGAAAGCCAGTCGCCATTATTGAGTATCTGCCCAAGGGACTGACACAGCGCCTGACGCGGTGCGAGGTTGTCCGCCTGCAGCAGTTGCTCGGCCGCACCGGGTGCGCCGCCACACAGGCGTAATGCGCTGACAATGGTCTCTTGTGACGCGCTGTGCTCGCGAGCAAGCCAGGCGCAGGCATAGTTCTCGGCAGGCGGCGCGAGGTGATGCATCCGACAGCGGCTACGCAAAGTTGCCAGTAAGCGCGCCGGTTCGCGACAGCTCATAAAAAACCAGGTCTCTTTCGGCGGCTCTTCCAGCGTTTTAAGCAGGGCATTTGCCGCGGCGTCTGTTAAAAGCGCGGCGTCCTGAATCCAGACCACTTTAGCACCGCCAAGACGGGCGTGTTCATACAGTTTTTCGCTGACCTCGCGCACCGCGTCGATCCCGAGCGTGGTCTTGCCCTTTTCTGGTGCTAACGGGTAATAATCCGGATGCGTCCCCGCCTGCATTAACTGGCAGCCCCGGCAATGGCCGCAGCTTTTGGCATTTTCCGGATGCTGGCAAAGCAGATAACGGCTCAGCGCATAGATCAGCGCATCGTCACCCATTCCCGGTAGCGCGTGGACCAGCAAGGCATGATGTCCGCGACCGGCATGATAACTGGCGACCAGTTGCTCATAATCCGCTCGCAGCCACGGGTACCATCTCATGCGCCCTGCTCCTGCACCCAGGCGGTGACAGTCTGGCGGATATCCGCCACCACGTCTTCGAGCGATTGAGTGGCATCGATGGTGCGAATGCTGTCATCTGCCGCCGCCAGCTCAAGGTAACGGGCACGTGTGCGGTTGAAGAAATCCAGAGATTCCTGTTCAATGCGGTCCAGCTCACCGCGAGCACGGGCGCGCTTGAGTCCGACTTCGGGCGTCACGTCCAGATAAAGCGTCAGGTCCGGGCGGAAATCACCCAACACCGCGTCGCGCAATGTTGCCAGCATGGTCTGGTCAACGCCACGTCCACCGCCCTGATAGGCTTGCGTAGAGAGGTCGTGACGATCGCCAATCACCCAACTTCCGTTGGCCAGTGCCGGTTTAATCACCGTCTCCACCAATTGAACGCGGGCAGCATAAAACATTAACACTTCGGCCTTAACCGTAATCGTCTCATCGCCAACAGAACGAATGTCCAGTACCAGGCTGCGCAGTTTTTCTGCCAGTTGCGTACCGCCCGGCTCGCGGGTGAAAACCATCTCCTCTACGCCCAGTTGACGTAGCGTGTCGACCACGACATCACGCGCGGTGGTTTTTCCTGCCCCTTCGAGCCCTTCAATGACGATGTATTTACTGCCCATTTTTTTCCTTAAGTACTTTTAAATAGTCCTGCACTGACCGATTGTGGCTCGCGAGATTGGTGTTAAATGTGTGACCACCCTTGCCATCAGCGACAAAATAGAGATACGGCGTTTTTGCCGGGTGCGCCGCGGCTTTCAATGAGGCTTCGCCAGGCGTGGCAATCGGGCCCGGCGGCAGGCCGCTGATGATATAGGTATTATACGGCGTTGGCGTGTCCAGATCGGCACGTGACAACTTACCATTATACCGCTCCCCCATCCCGTAAATCACGGTGGGATCCGTTTGTAGTCGCATCCCAATTCGCAAACGGTTAATAAAGACCGATGCGACTTTATCGCGCTCGCTGGCCACCGCCGTCTCTTTCTCGATGATAGACGCCATCGTCACCATCTGGTTTTTATCCTGGTAGGGTAATCCCTCCATACGCCCTTCCCACGCCTGATCAATCGCCCGCACCATTTTTTGGTGCGCACGCTTGAGCAGTGCAATATCCGTGGTATTTGCGGTATACATCCAGGTATCCGGCCAGAACCACCCTTCTACCCAGTCCGCATGCTCGAAATCCAGCGCCTTCGCAACCGTCGCGTATTCATCATCTTTCAGGGTGTGCTTGATATAGGGTGCGTCACGCAGTTGCTGCAGATAATCACTTAGCCGCATCCCCTCAACCAGACGGAGTGGGAACTGCGCCTCTTTGCCGCTTTCCAGCAACTGGAGCATGTCACGCACCGTCATAGTAGGGGTAAACCGATAGGTACCGGCTTTAAAGTGCGAAAGATCAGGCTCCACGCGCAGCAACCACTGGAACACGCGTGGGCGGTTAATCACCTTCTCGTTATAAAGCTGTTCACCCAACGCAACGCGCCCGGTTCCTGCTTCCAGTGTAAAAATAGTCTCCTCTTTAATGAGGAGCTTACTGTCGACCAACTGGCGAACTTTCCATATACCCGCGCCTGCCGCAATCACCAGGACCAGCAGAAGGAGGAGTACAACGCGCAACATTTTTTTCATGACGATATCGGATGCTCACAAAGAGGGGCTAAAAATTGGTACAACTCCCGGGAAGTCCAGCTTATGCCCTCCCACGCGCGCACGGGGATCACGGGCATTAATGCATTACAGATGATGACTTCATCAGCAGTGTTAAGTGCATCTGGCGACGCATTGATTTCGACAACGCGATAGTCGGAAGATGCCAGTTGGCGCAGACAAAATTGCCGCATGATGCCATCAACGCCAGCCTGACTCAGGTTTGGGGTAAAGACATCGCGGCCTTTGCGCCAGAAAATATTCGCGGCACAGCATTCCGTAACCCACCCTTCACTGTCAAGAACCAGCGCCTCGTCACCGTGAGATTGCTCAAGATAACGGCGGATCAGGACCTGCTCCAGCCGATTGAGATGTTTGATGCCGGCAAGATGCGGGTTGCGCCCCAGACGTACCGGGCTGAGTGACAGCGTAACCCCCTCTTCTCGCCAGCGAGTGTAATGCGTCGGATACGCAGAAACGCTGAGAATACGTGTCGGACTCTGGCACCCGGCTCCGCTATAACCACGTCCACCACCGCCCCGGCTGATAATTGCTTTCAGAACCCCACTCGTCCTTCCCGCGGCGAGACGACGCATTTCGTCTTCCAGCGTTTTCCACTGGTTAAAAGGGATAAAGAGCCTGTCACAGGCGAATTTCAGACGATGCAGATGTTCAGCCAACAGACTGATAGTGCCGTTGTCGATACGCGCCGTCGTGAAACAGCCGTCGCCAAACTGAGTCGCTCTGTCATTTGCGGCAAGAAATGTCTGCTCGCAACCATTAATCAACAACATAGAGGCTCCTTATGCGTGGCTGATTAGTGTGGCAGGACACTCTGCGCAGGACAAGCGGAGAAAACTGAATAAAAAAGGCCCGCAGTGCGGACCTTTTTACAGGCAGGGGTAATAAACAGCGCTACGCTCAGACCTTTTTGAAGATCAGGGAGCCGTTAGTACCACCAAAGCCGAAGGAGTTACACAGCGTGTACTCCAGACCATTTACCTGACGGGCTTCGTGCGGAACGAAATCCAGATCGCAACCCTCAGACGGGTTATCCAGGTTGATGGTCGGCGGAACAGCCTGGTCGCGCAGTGCAAGGATAGAGAAGATAGACTCTACCGCGCCCGCAGCACCCAGCAGGTGGCCCGTCATAGATTTGGTAGAGCTAACCATAATGCGGCTTGCTGCATCACCAAACACGGATTTAACCGCCTGCGCTTCAGCTTTGTCACCCGCCGGGGTCGATGTCCCATGGGCGTTTACATAACCGATTTGGCCAGGTTCAAGGCCCGCATCACGAATGGCGTTGACCATCGCATCAGCAGCACCCGCACCGTTTTCTGGCGGAGAGGTCATGTGGTAAGCATCGCTACTCATGCCGAAACCAACGATTTCCGCATAAATTTTCGCACCGCGTTTTTTCGCGTGCTCATACTCTTCAAGCATGATAATGCCTGCGCCATCGCCAAGAACAAAACCATCACGGTCCTGATCCCACGGACGGCTCGCAGCCTGAGGATTATCGTTGCGTGTAGAAAGCGCACGTGCCGCACCAAAGCCACCCACGCCCAGCGGGGTACTCGCTTTTTCTGCGCCACCGGCAAGCATCGCATCCGCATCGCCATAGGCGATCATACGTGCAGCATGGCCGATATTATGCACACCAGATGTACAGGCTGTGGCAATCGAAATACTTGGGCCGCGGAGGCCAAACATGATGGTCAGGTGACCGGCCACCATATTAACAATCGTCGACGGGACGAAGAACGGGCTGATTTTACGCGGGCCACCATTCACTAAAGAACTGTGGTTTTCCTCAATCAGGCCGAGACCACCAATACCGGAACCAATAGCGGCACCGATGCGGGTTGCGTTTTCTTCCGTCACTTCAAGGCCAGAATCCTGCATGGCCTGAACGCCAGCGACAATTCCATATTGAATAAAGTCATCCATCTTGCGCTGTTCTTTACGCGAGATGATGTCTTCACAGTTAAAGTCCTTTACTAAGCCAGCAAATTTCGTTGCGTAGGCGCTAGTATCGAAATGGTCGATCAGGCTGATGCCACTCTGACCGGCAAGGAGAGCTTTCCAGGTAGACTCTACGGTATTGCCGACAGGAGACAACATGCCCAGTCCGGTCACAACTACACGAC
>OKVU01000037.1_pt1 | contig 101127 bp, 76 predicted proteins | sample 1606901 | NCBI WGS metagenome assembly OKVU01 (sample SAMN03281017, study PRJEB24777) | human gut metagenome | isolation source: fecal sample PR221 from 1 month old male Chinese infant, caesarean... | reverse complement strand
GCTTATATTACTTGTCATGTGACCACTCACTAATAAAATAATGATATAACAATGAAGCTATACATTAGTTTTTTATTATATCATTTTTCTTATCATTATCTAATAAAACACTGATATTTTATCATATTTCGAGAATATTTATAGTTAAAAAGCCATCCTAGGATGACTTTCGCCTATTTTTTTGATAGCGGCTAAGTATTTGTGTCATATGGTTGTAGCCCGCCGCAATCATTGGAATTTGTAAGTAAATATAAGGTAAAGTGTACTGACTTTTAGTCTCAGATATGAGGTGGAAGAGGATACCCCCAAAGAGATAGAGAAAGGCATAAAGTCCCAACGTTGCTCCGTCTCCCATTCGTTTATAAGTGAAAGCGTAGTAGAACACACCACCAAGATATAGGACTAGGAGATAGCCTTGCATATAGGTTACGAAAAAGAGATGCAAGGTCCCATCGTGATAGATGGAAGTCGCGAACCTATTCCACAAAGGCTGAAACTTGTCTTTACTTGGGCCATTCCAGATGGACTGGAAGCTTCCCTCTGTCCAAGAACTGATAAACTTGGTGCTGAAAAACCAACTGGCTTCATCGGGATGTGCTAGGAGATATTGAACACGCTTATCAAAAAGGTGATTGGCACTTTTTTCAATCTTTTCGATATTGCCTTTTTTATTGGCGTAAATGTCACGGACATAGCCGGTATACCATCCTGGCATGCGTTTAGAATCGGGTTTGTCCTGTAAGCCCATAGCCAGCCAAGCAATCTGAGGCGTTCCAGGAATTTTTTGATGAGTGGTAATCTCATAGTAACTGGTCGTCGCCTTATGCAAACTCATAGGAAAGGCAAAGAAAGCTAAGACTAAAAGCAAATAGCGATACCGTTTTTCTCTCAGAGTCAAGAGTATTAGAATACCAGATAGCGCAATAATGAGAATGATGTTATTGCTCCTAACCCAGTAGGCCAAAGATAGCATGACCACCGAAAGAATCGCATTCCTAGCCTTACCACGTCTTAAGTAACGTAGAAAGAAAAGAATGGCAAAACTAGAAAAGAACAAGCCATACATAAGCCCATAGGCAAACATAATGTTAAAGACTAAGGGCAAGAAACCAAAGCTCATGATGACAGCCAAACGACTAACTAAAGGCCTCGTAAACAGTTCATCCGTGATTTTCCAAGTAGCATAGTTCATACCAATGACCATGCCAAGATTCAATACATAGAAAACAGAGATAACTGGTAATGGAATCAGATAGAGAACCAAGCGTTCAAAACTGAGCAACCCCAACTGATGCGGATAGCGGAAGAAGTAGGCTCCTGGTTTTATTAGGGAGAAGTCACCAGCATTAAACTGAACCGCCCCCTTAAAGACAGTACCTGCATCGTCTCGACCAGCAAAACTGGTCAGAAAAATCAACAGTAGGCCAAAACTCACAAAGCAAACGGAAAAAAAGATGAAAATCTGCTTTGTTGTCAGTTCCTTTAAGATTTTGGGCCAGAGAAGGGTCAAAAGCAGAATGGCCCCACCTGAAACATAAACATACCAAGGAACGCTACTAATCTCTGCCCACTCAAAGTATCCCGTCATCATGGTCGTGCGAATGAACAAAGCAGTCACAAATAATAGCCCAAAGACTAAGAGCCCCACATAGCGCCCTAACCATTCTAAAAAAGAACTCGTATATGACATAAGAGCCTTCATCCTGAAAGTCTCCTTTAATATAGGTAATTACCCTTATAGTTTAGCACAGTCGTCGGAAAAATGTAATGAAAACTAAAAGAAAATCCCATTCATCAACGAAAGAAATTGATCTAATGAAGACATAGAAAAACTCTCTCGTTTCTAAAACAAGAGAGTTTGATTTTATAAAGCAGATTACTTCATCCGCATACTATCAATTTTTTCTTCAGTCGGTGTGACACGTAAGGTCTTTTGTCCCGTATAAGTTACAAATCCAGGTTTACCGGCCGTTGGTTTGTTGAGTTTCTTAACATCAATCATATCGACTTGAACCAAGTTTGACAGACGTGCCTTAGAATAGTAGGCTGCCAATTCAGCCGCATCTGTTTTGACTTCATCAGTTGGGTTAAGATTGTCCTTGATGACCACGTGACTTCCTGGGATGTCCTTGGCATGGAACCAGAGCTCACCTTTTTTAGCCATCTTGAAGGTCAACTCCTCATTTTGCAGGTTGTTACGACCAACCATGATAATGGTCTTACCATCAGAAGCTAGATACTGTTCAGGTTTCTTACGTTTGTGGCGCTTGTCAGTTGAACGACGCTTCATAAAGCCAGCCTGAACAAGCTCCTCACGAATATCCTCGATTTCATCCATGTTAGCTTGAGAAAGACTGAACTCCACACTCTCCAAATAGTCAATGGTTTGCTTGGTTTCCTCAATCAAACCAGTCAAGTGCTTAACAGCCTCCTTGAGCTTCTGGTATTTCTTGAAGTAACGCTGAGCATTTTGGTTAGGAGTCAGAGCCACATTTAGGGGAATCGTAATCTTTTCACCAGTGTAGTAGTTGTCTAACTCGACACTATCCTTGTCATTTGGCACCATGCTGAGGTAGGTGGTCAAAAGTTCCCCTTTTTGACGGAACTCCTCAGCATTTTCAGTCGCCGCAAGCTCTTTTTCCTGTTTAACAAGCTTTTTCTTGTTTTTTTCCAGCTCATTTTGTACTCGGTGGATCAAATCACTAGCTTGTTGAGCCACACGGTCACGCGCCGCCTTGTCCAAGTAGTAGTAGTCCAATAGGGCTGACAAGGTTTCAAACTCCGGTTGGTCCTGACTATCAGAGAATCTTACAGCTGAAAATGCCTTGGCTGTTAAGTTTGGCTCAACTTCACGATTGAAGAAGGCACGGAAATTCTTGAGTTTATCAGTCTCAAGTAAGGTTGATAATTCATTGGCCGTGTCACGCCCCAAACCTTGGAAAAGTTTTTGAAGGTTTCTAGCTGACAAATCCTCAGTCTGTAGGATTTCAAAGAGTTTTTCGTCTGGAATGTCGAAAGGATTCTTGGCGTCCGTCTTAGGAGGAGCAATATAGGTTGACCCAGGGAGAATAGTTCGGTAACTATTTTGTGAGAAACCAACGTGCTTGATAGACTCAATGATTTTGCTTTCGTTCTTGTCAATCAGGATAATATTGGAGTGTTTCCCCATGATTTCCATAACTAGAGTAACCTTGACGCTGTCACCGATTTCGTTTTTGTTTGATACAGAAATCTCAAGGACACGGTCATTTTCCAACTGTTGGATATCCTCGATAACCGCTCCCTGAAGGTATTTCCTCATAATCATGGTATAGGTGTTTGGATTCTGTGGATTTGGTAGCTCGGCCTTGGTTGTCTGAATACGTCCCAAAACAGGGTGAGCCGAAAGCAGAAGCTTGTAATTCTGACGATTGTTACGAATGGTTAGGACCAACTCACGCTCAAAAGGCTGATTAACCTTCTGAATACGCCCGTAGAGAACCTGCTCACGCAACTCAGTCGTCATATGATGAAGAAAAAAGCCGTCAAAAGACATGATGTACTTCCTTTCTTGTTATTGATAATAAATGTTTTATTTTAAAAATAAAATTTTCTGTGAGACTTTCCTTAGGTGTTGGCGGACGTCAGCGAACTTTTACAAAGTTCCATGACTAATTTTTGAGCCTACCTAACGTCTCAAAAATTCCGAGCGCCTGAAACCTTCTAGTTTCAGGCGCTTTTAACACGGCGGAAAGTCTCGGTTAATTGCTCGCTCTGCTCACAAAAAGTTATTTCAAAAATTTGCAGAGCTTATTAGCTTGGTTAGATATTTTTAAATAATTTGCATACGTTATGAACGTAAAGATTGCTTAACTATTATAGCATAAAGGAAGTAGAAATGCTTTAGATGGGTGGTCGGAATTGAGTTTGTTATTATTATGGACCATTCTTTATTACAAAATTGTTCCGCTAAAATAGTTAAAAAGTTATGTCTTTTATTTCCATGAATACCTTTGAATTTATATCTGACTTGTGGTATCATTTAATATGCTGAAAATTAAAGGAGCATTAAATGAACGATATTAAAAAGATATGCAATGCGACTAATTTGAAATACCTAGCTGTTGCACTTATGTTTTTGGACCAAATCTATCAGATGTTCGGGAGTATGGGGGCACCTATATGGTTGACGATGTTGGGACGTCTGTCTTTCCCAATTTTCCTCTTTCTTGCTGCTGATAGTTTTCACTACACTCATGATCGTATGGCTTTTCTCAGGCGTCTGCTTTACATGAGTTGGTTTATGATCATTGGCAACGCCATCATTGGTAGTATTTTTCATAATGGTAGTATCGGTTTAACCAACAATGCCTTTTCAACCTTCTTTATCACTGGGATTTTTATTTGTTCTTGGGATTTGTTGGCCAAGGGGCTTCGCGATAAATCGAACAAGGAGTTGATTCAAGGGATTGGTGTCTTTCTCTTGCCGATTCTATCATCTATTCCGGTTGTAATTCTTTCAGGCATATTTGAAACGCCACATGCAAACCCAATCGTTGTGCAGATTGTTGCCTTTATCTTGTCACTTGTGCCAAGTATTATCATGGTTGAGGGTGGCTTTGTAATGGTTATTTTGGGGTTGCTATTCTATATTTTCCGTACCAATCGTATGGCTCAAATCATTGTTTTAGTTGTTATTTCAGTGATTGCCCATCTTTTTGACCCGACAGGCGTTCAGTGGATGATGATCTTTGCGGCAATTCCTATGTATTTCTATAATGGTGAGCGTGGTAGTGGCAATAAGAAGTTCTTCTACATTTTCTACCCAGCCCACATTTATCTCTTGTGGATTCTAGCAAGTTTAATTAGATAAAATGACAAGGACAGTCCAGGTGCTGTCTTTTTTTCGTGCACAAGAGCCATTTTTATGGTTTGTTTCCTGCTTCTAAAACTGCTATAATTTAAGGCGTAATAGAATCTTGTGATAAGTCAATTGGAGGTATATCATGACAAAAGTAGCAGTAGTATTTGCGGAAGGATTTGAAGAAATCGAGGCCTTGAGCCCAGTAGATGTTTTCCGCCGAGCAGGATTTGACTGTGACATGCTTGGACTTGAAAGTGCGTCTGTAACTGGCTCACATGGGATTCAAGTCGCTATGGATGGTGTATTTGATGGCAATTTTGCGGATTATGACTTGGTGGTCCTTCCTGGAGGTATGCCTGGCTCAACTAATCTACGCGACAACCAAGCCTTGATTGCCTCTCTTCAAGAGGCTGCAAAAGCTGGAAAATATGTTGCTGCCATTTGTGCGGCACCAATTGTTCTCGAACGTGCCGGTCTTCTTGAAGGTCGAAAATTCACATGTTTCCCAGGTGTTGAAGAGCAAATTACTTCTGGCGAGCATCAAACTGACTTGGTGGTTGTTGATGGCAATATTGTCACTAGCCGTGGTGCTGGAACAGCCCTAGCCTTTGCTTACGCCTTGGTTGATTTGTTGGGTGGCGATGGTCAACAGTTGGCTCATACTATGGTTTACGACAGATTGTTTAAATAATGTTATTTATGACTCTAGCTCAAAAATTCTAACACCTATTGTTAGGAATGTTGACAAGTTATGTTCCGCTATGAGATGATTGAAAACGTATCAAACAGAGGGCCTAGTTATAGGCTGGAGAGACCTTAGCTTAGTTTTTTAAGCTTTGGTTTTTTCTTTTCTCCTTTGACATCCGTCTTGAAAACGGTTATAATAATCACAAAATAACCTTTAAATGAGTCCAGAGAGGCTTAAAAGGTCGGACAGAGTGAAACAGCAGGGTTCTCCTGTGATTTTTTGTGCGACCTTGCCATGTGGCGAGGTTTTTTTGATGACATTTTGTAATTTAGAAAGGGTTGTCATGATTTTAGTTGAAGATTTAACCATTGTGAGTCAGCGTGAGATTGCACCTCGTATTTTCGAGATGGTGCTTAAGGGAGAGATGGTTGCAGATATGCAGGTTGGACAGTTCGTCCACCTCAAAGTTCCAGATCCAAGCAAGCTCCTTCGTCGTCCAATTTCCATTTCAGAGATTGACTATGACAAAAAAGAGGCAACCATTGTTTATCGTGTGGAGCGTGAGGGAACAGCTATCCTTTCTAAGATGATAGCTGGTCAAACCATTGATACCATGGGCCCTCAGGGAAATGGTTTTGATATTTCTGTTATCGAGGCTGGGCAGAAAGCCCTCCTCGTTGGTGGAGGAATCGGTGTGCCGCCTTTGGTTGAGACGGCTAAGCAGTTGAAGGCTAAGGGAGTTGAAGTTGTATCAGTCATTGGTTTTGCCAATAAGGATGCTGTCATTTTGGAGGACAAGCTCAGAGCTTGTGGTGATGTTTACGTGACGACCGATGACGGTTCATACGGTATCAAGGGGTACGTTTCGACAGTCATTGATGGTTTCGACTGGAGTCCAGATGCCGTGTATAGTTGCGGAGCCCCAGGCATGCTTAAATATGTCGATAGCAAGTTTGAAAATCATCCTCATGCCTATGTTTCTATGGAAGCTCGCATGGCTTGTGGTATGGGTGCTTGCTATGCCTGTGTGGTCCACGTTAAAGGAGAGTCGGACGCCAAAAATCTTCGTGTTTGCGAAGAAGGTCCAGTCTTCCCTACCGGAAAAGTCATCGTCTAGGAGGTTACTATGTCAGAGATGAATTCAGAAAATCGTTTAGCTATTAGCCTTCCAGGGCTCGACTTGAAAAATCCTATTATCCCAGCCTCAGGTTGCTTTGGCTTCGGTCAAGAATATGCCAAGTATTATGATTTGGACAAACTAGGGTCAATTATGATTAAGGCAACGACTGCCAACCCTCGTTTTGGTAATCCAACACCCCGTGTGGCCGAGACACCATCAGGCATGCTTAATGCCATTGGCTTGCAAAATCCTGGTGTTGATGCTGTCTTGTCTGAAAAACTCCCTTGGTTGCAGGAGCATTATCCTGAGCTTCCAATCATTGCCAATGTAGCTGGATTTTCAAACGAAGAATATGCAGAAGTCTCTCACAAGATTTCCAAAGCCAGCAATGTCAAGGCAATCGAGCTCAATATCTCCTGTCCAAACGTAGACCATGGCAATAACGGCCTTCTCATCGGACAAGTTCCAGAGCTTGCCTATGCAGCTATAAAAGCCAGTGTCTCTCACTCTGATGTGCCTGTCTATGTCAAACTGACACCGAGCGTAGCTGATATTACAAGTGTCGCTAAAGCAGTCGAAGATGCCGGTGCGACTGGTTTCACCATGATTAACACCTTGGTCGGAACACGCTATGACTTGGCTACTCGCAAACCTATCATTGCCAACGGTCAAGGGGGTATGTCAGGGCCAGCCGTCTTTCCAGTTGCCCTTAAACTTATCCGCCAAGTTGCTCTAGCTTCAGACCTTCCAATCATCGGTATGGGGGGTGTCGACAGTGCCGAAGCCGCTATCGAAATGTTTATCGCTGGTACCTCAGCCATCGGTGTCGGAACAGCCAACTTCGCAGATCCCTATGCCTGTCCTAAAATCATTGATCGCCTCCCTGAAGTCATGGACAAGTACGGCATCACAACACTTGAAGACTTGCGTAAGGAAGTTAGAAGAGAGTTGTTGGGGAAATAGAATAAAAATAGCATTTTTAAGGAATTTAACAAAGCTATAATTACTTTCATCCCCCTTTGACATTCCCATATAAAAGCGCTATAATAGAACAAATTGAACCGAACCTTTAATCGAGTCCAGAGAGGCGAGAAAGGTGTACTGAGATGCTACGGCATCGCTAAAGGGTAGAGACTGCCCTATTTTCGTGCAACCTTCGCTGACTGGCGGAGGTTTTTTGTGTGAAAGGATATAAGAAATGAGAGAAAATCGTCCTGTTATTGCCCTTGATTTCCCGACTTTTGAGGATGTGAAGGCTTTCCTTGCTAAGTTTCCTGCTGATGAAAAGCTCTATGTGAAGATTGGTATGGAGCTCTACTATGCTGCTGGGCCTGAGATTGTGCGCTACGTTAAAGACCTTGGCCATAGTGTTTTCCTTGACCTTAAGCTTCACGATATTCCAAATACTGTGAAATCAGCTATGCGTGTCTTGTCTAACCTTGGCGTTGATATGACTAATGTGCATGCGGCTGGTGGTGTGGAAATGATGAAGGCTGCGCGTGAGGGCTTGGGAGATGGTCCAATCTTGATTGCTGTAACACAGTTGACCTCTACCTCTGAAGAGCAGATGCGTGATTTCCAAAATATCCAAACCACACTTCAAGAATCAGTGGTTCATTATGCTAAGAAGACTGCTGAAGCAGGTCTTGATGGTGTTGTCTGCTCAGCACACGAAGTAGCAAAAATCAAAGAAGCGACAAATGAAGATTTCGTTTGTTTGACACCTGGTATCCGTCCAGCAGGAGCAGCAGTTGGTGACCAAAAACGTGTCATGACACCTGCCGATGCTCGTCAAATTGGTTCAGATTACATTGTTGTAGGTCGTCCAATTACACAAGCTGATGATCCAGTAGCAGCTTATCACGACATTAAGGTCCAATGGAACGGTCAATAAATTTTCAAAAAGACCTTATTTCATAGGAAAATAGATGGAATTAGGTTATAATAAAGAATAGAAAACGCTTTACGGAGGATAATAATTATGACATTAGCATCACAAATCGCATCTGACTTGCTCGATATCAAGGCTGTTTACCTTAAACCTGAAGAACCATTTACATGGGCATCAGGAATCAAATCACCAATCTACACAGACAACCGTATTACTTTGTCTTACCCAGAAACTCGTACACTTATTGAAAATGGTTTTGTGGAAAAGATTAAAGAAGAATTCCCTGAAGTAGAAGTGATTGCAGGTACTGCAACTGCTGGTATTCCTCATGGTGCGATTATCGCTGACAAGATGAACCTTCCATTTGCCTACATTCGAAGTAAACCAAAAGATCACGGTGCTGGTAACCAAATCGAAGGTCGTGTGGTTAAAGGCGAAAAAATGGTTGTTGTTGAAGACTTGATTTCAACTGGTGGTTCAGTACTTGATGCTGTAGCAGCTGCAGAGCGTGAAGGGGCTGATGTTATCGGTGTTGTGGCTATCTTCACTTACGAATTGCCAAAAGCTGAGAAAAACTTTGCGGATGCTGGTGTGAAATTGGTTACTCTTTCAAACTACACTGAGTTGATCAAAGTCGCTAAAGTTCAAGGCTACATCACAGCAGACGGACTTCAACTTTTGAAGAAATTCAAAGAAAATCAAGAAACTTGGCAAGACTAATTATCAAGATTTAAGGCGGAACGTTTTAGGCGTTTCGCTTTTTTTAGTATAATTTAGGAAAAGATAAGCAGGGAGAGTATTAGATGACAATTAATGAGTGGTCAGATGCAACGGCAATGGCTGAAGCCGTGCAAAATCAGACGGTCAGTCCCCGAGAACTAGTGGAGGCTACCATTCGTGAAGCAGAGAGGACGAATCCTAAGATAAATGCTATCGTCAGTCAACGCTATGAGAAAGCGTTGAAAGAAGCTGAAACTAGAGACTTTTCAGATAGGTCATTTGCTGGAGTTCCGATTTTCCTAAAGGATTTAGGTCAAGAGCAAGCTGGTGAGCCGTCAACAGCGGGTTCTCGCCTATTTACAAGTTATCATGCTACGGAAACAGATAATTATGTTAAGAAACTTGAGGAATTGGGCTTCATTATTTTAGGGCGTTCTAGTACTCCTGAGTTTGGCTTCAAAAATATCAGTGATGCTCAGATTCATGGTCCTGTTAACCTGCCCGACGATGTGACACGTAATGCCGGCGGGTCAAGTGGTGGTGCGGCAGCTCTTGTAAGTTCTGGCATTTCTCCCTTGGCACCAGCTAGTGACGGTGGAGGCTCAATCCGTATTCCAGCCTCCTTTAACGGTCTTATCGGGCTTAAGCCTAGCAGAGGACGGATTCCTGTCGGTCCTAGCTCTTTCCGTGGATGGCAGGGAGCCTCTGTCCAGTTTGCCTTGACTAAGACTGTACGAGATACAAAACGCTTGCTCTATCACATGCAGACGTGTCAGATGGAAAGTCCCTTTATTCTACCCAAGCTTAGCAAAGTGTCGTTAGAAGAAGCAGTTAGACCTTTGAAGATTGCTTTTTCGACTGTCTCTCCTATTGGTGGTAAGGTGTCAGAATCTGCTATTGCGGCGACAAAAAAGGCTGCTAGAGCCTTGGAAAGTCTAGGACATCATGTGCATGAAATCGGCGATCAGCCCTTGAATGGAATTGAAGCCATGCAGTCTTACTACATTATGAATAGTGTCGAGACGGCTGCCATGTTTGATTCCATAGAGGCTGGTTTAGGACGGAAGATGACCTTAGAAGATATGGAGTTGATGACTTGGGCTATTTTCCAATCTGGGCAAAAGATTCCTGCTAAAATTTACTCTAAAATTCTAGCCCAGTGGGACCAGTATAGTCATCAGATGGCGAATTTTCATGAGACTTACGATATTCTTCTAACACCTACAGTTGCAGATGTGGCACCTAAGCATGGACAGTTTGCCCTCTCTGAAAACTTACAAAATCAACTCAAACATATGGCTGATTTTGATTGGTCAAAGCAACAGGAACTTATTTGGGAAATGTTTGCGGATAGCTTAGACTGGACACCTTTCACGCAACAAGCTAATCTAACGGGACAACCATCGATTTCTTTACCTGTCTATCGGGACGAGCAGGGTCTTTCACTCGGTGTTCAATTAACAGCTGCTAAGGGAAGAGAGGACCTCCTCTTACACTTGGCCCAACAGATGGAAGAATGTTCGGTTTTTAGCTAAACATTCTTATTTTCAGTTCAATATTTTGTGAAACCCTTTCAAATAGTATAGGCTAAGATTATAAGTTTTTAACTTAACTTCATTTTTTAAGGAGAGACACATAGATGAAAAAGAGATTTTTCGCCGTATTTAGCCTAATTTTGGCTGCGGTCTTTTTGGTTGCCTGCTCGTCACAGAGTACAGGTGAGAAGAACTGGGAAAAGATTGAGAAACGTGGTAGCATCAAGGTTGCGACTGCTGGAACACTTTACCCACAAAGCTACCACGATGATAAGAATAATCTGACTGGTTATGACGTTGAGATTCTCAAAGAAGTTGGAAAACGCCTTAAGTTAAAAATTGACTTCACGGAGATGGGCGTGGATGGCATGCTTACTGCTGTAAATAGTGGTCAAGTAGATATTGCTAACTACTCACTCGAAGATGACAACAAGAACGTTAAAAAATTCTTGCGTTCTGAACCATACAAGTATTCATTCACTTCTATGGTAGTTCGTGAATCAGATAACTCAGGAATTTCTTCATGGAAGGAGCTCAAAGGCAAGAAAGCAGCCGGTGCTGCAAGTACCAAGTACATGAAGATTGCCAAAAAGATGGGTGCTGAACTCGTCGTATATGACAATGTTACCAATGACGTTTATATGCAAGACTTGGTAAATGGTCGTACAGACGTTATCGTCAATGATTACTATTTGCAAAAGATGGCAGTAGCTGCTATCAAAGATAAGTACCCTGTTAAGATCAACGACGGCATCTACAGTAACCCTTACTCAACAAGCTTTACTTTCTCATTGAAGAATAAAACCCTTCAAGAAAAAGTTAATAAGGCTATCAAAGATATGAAGAAAGATGGTACCCTTACCAAGATTTCAGAGAAGTTCTTTGCTGGTCAAGACGTTACAAAGAAAACAAAAGTTGACTACACTGAGATTGACATCTCTGACGTTGAATAATATGAGCGATCCAATTGGATCGCTTATTTGCTAAAGAAATGTTTAGAAAGAGAGACTTATGATTATTGATTTTTCACTGATTCTAAAAAGCATTCCCTATGTCCTATCAGGTCTGCCCTATACATTGGGGATTTCCCTTTTAAGCTTTATGGTTGGGAATGTATTTGCCATCATCCTTGCCTTTATGCGGATGTCGCAAAAACCTTGGTTGAAGTATCCTGCCCGTGTTTATATTTCCATCATGCGTGGGGTACCTATGTTGGTCGTGCTCTTCATTCTTTACTTTGGTCTACCTTACGTTGGAGTTCAACTGCCTGCCCTTCTTTGTGCTTTTATTGGTTTCTCATGTGTCAGTGCCGCTTATATGGCAGAGATTTTTCGTTCATCCATAGCTGCAGTAGATAAGGGGCAGTGGGAAGCCGCTCGTTCTCTTGGCCTTCCTCAGAAGTCTATTATCCGTCGAATTATCTTACCTCAGGCCATGCGTATAGCAGTAGCACCACTTGGTAATGTCATTATCGACATGGTGAAGAGTTCCTCATTGGCTGCTATGATTACAGTGCCTGACATTTTCCAAAATGCTAAGATTATCGGTGGGCGTGAGTATGACTACATGTCTATGTATATCCTAATCGCCCTTATTTACTGGACTTTGAGCTTTACTTTTGAACTGCTTCAAGGTTATCTTGAAAAACGTTTAGCTACCTATTGATTTTTGAAAAAATTGTTTGAATATCTAATAAAATATTGAAATTTATTTAATTCTAATCTTATAAATGTGGTATAATAAAAACGATTTAAAAATCAGAAAGGTATTTTGGAATGAAGAAGAAAACAGTCGTTGCAACGACCCTATCAACTCTACTTGTCTCAACTGCCATCTTGGCCAATGCTGTCCATGCTGACGAGGTAGAAACTCATGCAGCTGTAACAGCACCAAGCACTGAAGTAGTAGCTACAGAGGCAACTACCAATGCGACATCTACTGCAGCAACAACTGCATCTAGCGAGTCTGCAGCACCAGTAGCTAGTTCAACATCAGTTGTTACTGCTTCAACAGCTGAAACAAGTGAAACACCCGTTGCTACAGCAAGTGAAACTGCAACTGCAGCCGCAACTCCTACAACAGAAGTCGTGACAAATGCTAGCTCAAGTACCAGCAACGACACTGTAACAGTCCTTCACACCAACGATGTTCATGGTCGTATGGTTGAAGATGATCGTAATGGGGTTATTGGTGATGCCCTTTTGTCTGGTATCGTAAATGATTCTCGTTCAAAAGGAACAACCCTTGTCTTTGACTCTGGGGACTCATTCCAAGGTCTTCCGATTTCAAACAGTTCTAAGGGTGAAGACATGGCAAGCGTCATGAATGCTGTTGGTTTTGATGCCATGACAGTGGGGAACCATGAATTTGATTTTGGCCTTGATCAATTGCGTCGTTTGAGCAAACAAATCAATTTCCCAATCATCACATCTAACGTATATGTAAATGGCGTACGTCTTTTCCAACCATCTACAATCGTTGACAAAACACCTGGTGTTGATGGAGATGAAGTAGTTGTTATTGGTGTCACTACACCTGAGACAGCTACTAAGACACACCCACGTAATATTCCTGGTGTCTCTTTCACTGATCCTATTACTGAGGTTAAGGCTGTTGTTGACCAAGTGGAATCAAATGCCCGTGCCGAAGGAAAGGAATACAAGACTTATGTTGTCCTTAGTCACTTGGGGATTGATACAACAACTCCAGTTGAATGGCGTGGATCAACTTTGGCAGAAGCTCTTTCAAACTATGCACCTTTGAAAGGAAAACGTGTTCTTGTCCTTGATGGTCACTCACACACTCTTCACACTGCGACATACGGCGATAACGTTACTTACAACCAAACTGGTAGCTACCTTAACAATGTTGGTCGTGTCGTTTATAATTCTGACCGTGTCTTGTCACATGGCGTGATTTCACACGACGAAGCTAAGAAAAATTATCAAGTTAACCCAACAGTCAAAGCTATGATTGATGATATCCAAGCTAAGTACAAGGCGGATTCTTCGAAAGTCGTTATTGAAAATAGCCCTGTTAAACTTAGTGGTGACCGTATGGACGTTCGTGTTCGCGAAACTAACCTTGGTAATGTGGTCGCTGATGCTCTCTTAGATTACGGACAATCAGCCTTCACACACAAGTCTAACCTTGCCGTGACAAATGGTGGTGGTCTTCGTGAAACAATCGCTAAAGACAAACCAATCACTAAAGGTGATATCATTGCCGTTCTTCCATTTGGTAACTCAGTTGCTCAAATTCAAGTAACAGGTCAAAATATCCATGATATGTTTGTCAAATCTCTTGGTTCTATTCTCCAAGTTGACGAAAGTGGTAAAACTGTTCTGGATGAAAATGGTCAACCTCTCCTTGAACCATCTGGCGGTTTCCTTCAAGTTTCTGGAGCTCGTGTTTACTATGACACAACTCTTCCAGCTGAAAAACGTATCTTGTCAATTGACATTTTGGATCCAGAAACTGGTGTCTATAAACCACTTAACACAAACGGAACTTACTACCTTGTAACGAATGACTTCTTGGCTGCTGGTGGTGATGGCTTTACAATGTTGGGTGGCCCTCGTGAAGAAGGTCCTTCAATGGATACCATCTTTGCTGATTACTTGACACGTGCAGACCTTTCTAAGTATGCCGTTATCAATCCAAACTCACGTACCATTTCAATTTCAAGTGCTGATTTTGCTGCCTTGAACAAGAAAGAAAATGCAGCAGACCCTACACTTAATCCATTGGCACCAGTCACTCCATCAACTATCGCTAAAGATTTAGAAACTAGTAAACCAGTCGTATCTAAAGTAGTGACGACTCCTAATGGCAAAGTATTCTTCATTTCAACAAGAAGCGAAGCGCTTAAAGAAACAGAAAAAGTGACAGAAGCTTCTACACAAACTGAAATCCTTCCTACAACAGGTGACAAGGGCTCACACGCAGGTCTCCTCGGACTTGGTATGTTGCTCACTCTCTTTGGACTTAGTGGTAAACACAAAGGCAAAGAGAAAAACTAAGACGTTTGCAGATAAAAAAAGAGTTAACCATTTGGCTAACTCTTTTTTGTTTTCTTCTTGTTACTATGTGTCTTACGATACTGGCTTGGTGTTTGATCGTAATAGTGTTTAAATTGGCGGTTGAAATTGGATAGGTTATTAAAACCAACATTAGTGGCAATCTCTAAAACTGGTTTAACACTATTACGAAGCTCCTCACAAGCGGCATTAAGTCTTGCTTGAATGATAAATTCCGTACAAGAAGTACCTGTATGTTGCTTAAAAATCGTCATAAAGTGTGTCTTACTATAACCCATAAGTTCTGACAACTTTTCAATCGTGAGATTTTCAGCATAATGTTGGTTAATGTAATCAATGATTTCCCGAATCTTTTCATTCTTACGATAATGATCATCAGAAGATTTTCGCTCTACCAAACGATAGAAGTAGAGGAGGTAGATTAATTCTTCAAGTTTTGACTTGAGAAAGAGTTCATAGTGACGATCTTTCTGACGAATCATCTTAAAAATCTCAAAGAGGAGAGCTTTAACTTCTCTATACCCCTCATCTGATGGTCGTAGGCATTGTTTAAACTTGAAATTAGAATTCTGTAAAGGCTGTAGGTAGCGCAGACTAAGCGGGTCCACCAGCGACTGTCCCAACATATCCAAATGAAAATGTAGGGTGTCCGTATGATGAGGCTGATTATCTACTGGGTGAATCGAATGAAGGCCATTCGGACGAATTAAAAAGATATCTCCAGCTTGACTGTCAAAATAGTCATAATCAATGTGATAACGAGCTGTCCCCTCATAAACATACTGAATCTCAAGCTCAGGATGCCAATGAAAAAGGATATCGGGGCGTCCATTTTCAACCTTGGTTTCCGTCAATCGAAATGGAAGCAGATTATCGTCAAAGTCTATCAAATGTTTAAAATCTATATCAGTAGCTGCTTGACTCATGGCAAACCTTTCAAAATCATAGGATAGTACCATGATAGCATTTTCTTTCTTAAAAAGCATGAGTTAATCGTCTTATGGTATTGATAGGTTTTAGTTTACATAATTATATTTCTGTATTAACTACAAGCAAAATAAAAAGATGACAGAGCATCTTTTTACATAAATTTAGTTATGTTTATTTTCCTAGACAGAACTGACTAAAGAGTTGTGTAATGAGTTCATCTGGGGCAGCGTCACCAGTAATTTCTCCCAGAATTTCCCAAGTACGTGTCATATCAACCTGTAAGAGGTCAACAGGCATGCCTAATTCAAGACCTTGATTGACTGCTTCAAGACTTTCGAGGGCTTTTTCAATGAGTGAAATGTGACGGGCATTTGAGAGATAAGTAGCATCTTTCTCCACTAGACCAGCATTATCAAAGAAAAGTTGATTGATGCGATCTTCAATTTTGTCGATGTTTTCATTCTTGAGGACTGAAATTGGAATGACATCTTCAGGAAGCTCTTCCATTTGTATTGCTTGTGGAAGGTCTGTCTTATTTAGGAGAATGATTCGATTGCTATTTTTACTAATTTCGAGTAATGTACGGTCTTGCTCAGTTAACGGTTCGGAGCTGTTAAGGACAAGGAGAACCAGGTCAGCCTCTTCAAGAGCTTTCTTAGAACGCTCTACACCAATCTTTTCAACAACATCATCTGTGTCACGGATACCTGCGGTATCGATTAACTTAAGGGGTACGCCTTTGATATTAACGTATTCTTCAATGACATCACGTGTTGTACCCTCAATGTCTGTAACGATAGCCTTCTCCTCACGTAGGAGATTGTTAAGAAGACTAGATTTTCCGACATTTGGACGACCAATGATTGCCGTTGAAAGACCTTCTCGTAGGATTTTTCCTCGTTTGGCAGTAGCCAGAAGATTTTCTAGAAGTGCTTGGAACTCTTGAGTCTTTTCACGGACAAGATTTGTGGTAACTTCCTCAACATCGTCATACTCTGGGTAATCAATATTCACTTCGACTTGAGCCAAAGTGTTAAGGATTTCTTGGCGCGTGTTGTTAATGAGATCCTTGAGCGAACCATCAAGTTGAGAGACGGCAACAGCCATAGCCTTATCAGTCTTAGCACGAATCAAATCCATGACAGCTTCGGCCTGGGTCAAGTCCACACGACCATTCAAGAAGGCACGTTTGGTAAATTCTCCAGGTTCGGCCATACGAGCACCAGAACGGATAAGGAGTTGAAGGATTTCATTGGTTACAGCGACACCACCATGTGTGTTGATTTCAACAACATCCTCACGTGTAAAGGTCTTTGGTGCACGCATAACACTGACCATGACTTCATCAATGGTTTCATCATTTTCCACGATATGACCGTAGTTGATAGTATGTGAAGCGACCGTTTCTAGATTTTTTCCTTTGAAAACCTTATTAGCAATAGCAACTGCATCGGTTCCAGATAAGCGGACAATACCGATAGCACCTTCACCTAAAGGCGTTGAAATTGCAGTAATCGTATCAAATTCTTTGGTAATTGACATAGTTATTCCTTTGGATTTTTTTTGTATAAGTTTTAAAATGATTTAATTTCATTGTAACGCAAAAGACCAGTAGTAGCAAGGATTGGTGCCTATTAAGTCAAGAAAAAAGAGCCTAGGCTCTTTTTGTTTATTTGTGACGTTCAAAGTATGATTTAGTTTCTTTGAAGATGATTGGTGAGAGGACAAGAAGGGCAATCAAGTTAGGCAATGCCATCAAACCGTTTACGATATCCGCAATTTTCCAAACAACATCAAGTGTGAGGTAACCACCAAGGGCAACCATGACTACAAAAATGAGGCGGTAGAGTGGAAGGAATTTCGTTGATTTGAAAATGAATTCGAAACAACGTTCACCATAGTAAGACCAACCCAAGATTGTTGTAAAGGCAAAGAGAACCAAAGAAAGTGTTAAGGCAATTTCACCAAATGTACCAAAAACAGATGAGAAGGCTGCTTGTGTCATTGGGGCACCTTCCAGGCTACCTGACCATTGACCCGTTACAAGGATAGCAAGACCAGTAAGCGTACAGATGATAATCGTATCAATGAAAGTACCTGTCATTGAAATCAAACCTTGTTCAACAGGTTCTTCGGTCTTAGCGGCAGCTGCAGCGATAGGAGCTGATCCAAGACCTGACTCATTTGAGAAGACACCACGAGCAATACCAAGTCGCATTGCAACCATGACTGTCGCACCAGCAAAACCACCCACGGCTGCTTTACCAGTAAAGGCAGATTGGAAGACCATTTCAAGGACTGGAAGAAGTTGATTAAAGTTAGTAAAGATAACCACAAGAGCTGCTAAGATATAGAGCCCAGCCATAAATGGTACGACCTTTTCAGAAACTTTAGAGATAGATTGGATACCACCAAAAATGATGGCAGCAGTGATAAGAGCAAGAATGACACTTACGATTTTTGGTGACCAGTCAAAGCTATTTTGAAGTGAAGCGGTGATTGAGTTAACTTGAGAGAAAGTACCAATCCCCAACCATGCAACTAGGACACCTGCAAAGGCAAAGAAGTAGGCCAAAGGTTTAGCAATTGTTTGCCATTTCCCAGAGAAACCGTGTGTGATGTAATACATTGGACCACCAGAAACATTACCTTGGTCGTCAAGTGTACGGAATTTAATAGCCAAAAGACCTTCAGAATATTTGGTTGCCATACCAAAGAAAGCAGCAATCCACATCCAGAAAAGGGCACCAGGTCCACCCGTTTTGATGGCAGTAGCTACACCGACAATGTTACCTGTACCAACAGTTGCTGCGAGAGCAGTCGCAAGGGCTGCAAAACTAGAAATATCACCTTCCCCTTTATCTTCAGCAAAGATAAGTTTAAAAGCTTTAGGAAGACGAAGAACTTGTAAAAGACCAAGACGAATTGTAAGGTAAATCCCAGTTCCTACAAGAAGGACCAGAAGGGGTGGACCCCAGACAAAATCATCAATGGTAGTAAAAAAGTCTAACATAAATTTACAATCTCCTTTAACCGAGACGTCAAAAAAGAGGTTTGGCTTAACCAGACCTCTGAGAATACAAAGCTATTACTACAAGTTAAAAAACTTGCGATGCTTTCTGTCCTTTTACCTGAGAGTTTCGGTTGTTACCCCTTGCCCCTTCGGTGTCTTGTTTACAGCTTAGGCTGCTTCAAGATCTCTCCAGAAGTCCGTCAATCACCAGTCATCCTGATGACATCACTCGGTTGTTATTTTATTGTGATTCTATCTTATCGAAAAAACCGAACAGTGTCAACACTAATTTTCATCAAAACTATAAAAATCCGAATATTATTCTTTAGCATGTCTTCCTCCAAAGCTAGGAAAATCAGTAATCTTAAGCAAAATCCATCTAAATAAAAACAAACAATTATTTTCTAAAGTTATTTCATATGCATTATGAATAGAGTCTGCATTTTCATCCAAAAAATGATAAAATAGTAGAGCTTATTTTTGAGAATGGAGAATATGATGAACCCATTATTAACTGGTATGAATGACAAACAGGCCGAAGCCGTCCAAACGACTGAGGGGCCTTTATTGATTATGGCTGGTGCAGGATCTGGGAAGACACGTGTGCTTACGCACCGCATTGCCTACCTCATTGACGAGAAAATGATTAACCCCTGGAATATCCTAGCCATCACCTTTACCAATAAGGCAGCTCGTGAGATGCGTGAACGTGCTATGGCTTTAAATCCAGCAACTTCAGAAACCTTGATTGCGACCTTCCATAGTATGTGTGTGCGAATCCTTCGTCGTGAAGCAGACCATATTGGCTACAACCGAAACTTTACTATCGTAGATCCTGGAGAACAACGTACTTTGATGAAACGTATTCTCAAGAATCTGAACCTAGATTCTAAGAAGTGGAATGAACGTGCCATCTTAGGGACGATTTCCAACGCAAAAAATGACCTCTTGGATGAAGTGGCTTATGAGCACCAAGCTGGTGACATGTATACTCAAATCGTTGCTAAATGTTACAAAGCCTATCAGGAAGAGCTCCGTCGTAGTGAAGCCATGGATTTCGACGATTTGATTATGATGACTCTGCGTCTCTTTGACAAAAATCCCGATGTGCTCGCTTATTATCAGCAGCGGTATCAGTATATTCACGTGGATGAATATCAAGATACCAACCATGCTCAGTATCAGTTGGTAAAACTCTTAGCATCTCGCTTCAAGAATATCTGTGTCGTGGGTGATGCTGACCAATCAATCTACGGTTGGCGTGGGGCTGACATGCAGAACATCCTTGATTTTGAGAAGGACTATCCTGAAGCTAAGGTTGTCCTCTTGGAGGAAAACTACCGTTCAACTAAGAAAATTCTCCAAGCAGCCAACGAAGTTATCAAGAACAACCGTAACCGCCGTCCTAAGAAACTTTGGACTCAAAATGATGACGGTGAACAAATTGTTTATTACCGTGCTAATGACGAGCGTGATGAAGCTGTTTTTGTTGCTTCAACTATTGATAACATTATTCGTGAAGAAGGTAAGAACTTCAAGGATTTCGCTGTACTTTACCGTACCAATGCTCAGTCTCGTACCATTGAAGAAGCTTTACTCAAGTCTAATATTCCATATACCATGGTTGGAGGAACAAAGTTCTATAGCCGTAAAGAAATTCGTGATGTCATTTCTTACTTGAACTTGATTGCCAATCCTGCTGATAATATTAGCTTTGAACGTGTGGTTAATGAACCTAAACGTGGAGTTGGACCTGGTACGCTTGAAAAGATTCGTACCTTTGCCTATGAGCAAAACATGAGTCTCCTAGATGCTTCAGCTAATATTATGTTGTCTCCAATTAAGGGGAAAGCAGCTCAGGGCGTTTACGATTTTGCTAACATGATTCTGAACCTACGTGATCAGCTAGATGGACTAAGCATCACTGAAGCTGTAGAGGCTGTTTTGGATAAGTCTGGTTATCTGGATGCTCTTTCGATGCAACAAACACTTGAAAGTCAAGCGCGCATTGAAAATATTGAAGAATTCATGTCTGTTACTAAGAATTTTGACGAAACCAACACCGATGGTACGGAAGACGAGACAGGAATTGACCGTTTAGGCCGTTTCTTAAACGATTTAGCTTTAATTGCTGATACGGACGATGGTGATATGGAAGCAGCAGAGGTAACCTTGATGACTCTCCATGCTGCCAAAGGGCTTGAATTCCCAGTTGTCTTCCTAATTGGTATGGAAGAGGGAGTGTTCCCTTTGTCACGTGCCTCAGAAGAGCCAGATGAACTCGAAGAAGAGCGTCGTTTAGCTTACGTAGGTATCACTCGGGCGGAAGAGATTCTTTTCCTTACCAACGCTAATACGCGTACGCTTTTTGGTAAGACTAGCTATAATCGTCCTAGCCGTTTCTTACGTGAAATTTCAGATGATTTATTACAATATCAAGGTCTAGCACGTCCAGCCAATTCATCATTTGGTGTTCGTTTTACAAAGGAAGAGCCTACACAATTTGGTCAGGGCATGAGTTTACAACAAGCGCTTCAGACCAGAAAAGCAAATGCACAGCCGCAAAGACATACTGGTGCTCAACCATTTTCAAAAGCCACTGGGGGACTACCTTTTGGTAAGACTTCAGACTCTGGCAACTCAGCTACAGATTGGGAAATCGGAGATATCGCTCACCACAAGAAATGGGGAGATGGTACCGTCCTAGAAGTAACTGGAAGTGGCAAGACACAGGAACTTAAGATAAAATTCCCAGAAGTTGGACTTAAAAAAGTCTTGGCAAGCGTAGCACCTATTGTGAAGAAATAGAAAGGGACCGAAAGGTCCTTTTTATAAGCCCTCCCTATCACATTGATAAAAAATTTCTATTAGACAGCTAGCTTTTCTGGGTGTAAAATGAAGGCAACTTTTGTTTTGGAGGACACCCATATGTCACGAGAATTTTCATTTGAAACCTTACAATTACACGCTGGACAAACACCTGACAAGGAAACAAAATCACGTGCTGTTCCAATTTACCAAACCACTTCATATGTTTTTGACGACGCTCAAGAAGGTGAAGATCTCTTTGCCCTTAGAAAACCTGGTAATATTTACACACGTATTACCAATCCAACAGTAGCAGTACTTGAAGAACGTATTGCAGCCCTCGAAGGGGGTGTTGGGGCCTTGGCTACGGCATCAGGTATGGCTGCAATCACCTATGCTATCCTTGGTTTGGCACATGCTGGCGATCATGTTGTTGCCGCGACAACCCTCTATGGTGGGACATTCAATCTCTTAAAAGAAACTCTTCCACGCTATGGTATCACAACAACTTTTGTGGATGTTGACAATCCTGAAGAAATTGAAGCTGCTATCAAAGATAATACCAAGCTTGTCTTGATTGAGTCTTTGGGAAATCCGCTTATCAATATTCCTGATTTTGAAAAAATTGCTGAGATTGCTCACAGTCATAAAATTCCATTGGTTGCTGACAATACTTTTGGAACTCCATATCTCATCAATGTTATCTCCCATGGTGTAGATATCGTGGTTCATTCTGCAACTAAGTTTATCGGTGGACATGGAACAACTATTGGAGGTCTTATCGTCGATTCTGGTAAATTTGATTGGGAAGCTTCAGGCAAATTCCCACAGTTGGTTGACGAGGACCCATCTTACCACAATATCAGCTATACGCGTGATGTTGGTCCAGCAGCATTTATTACTGCCCTTCGTACCCAACTTTTGCGTGACACAGGAGCTGCCTTGGCACCTTTCAATGCTTTCTTGCTCTTGCAAGGCCTCGAAACACTTTCACTTCGTGTCGAACGCCACGTCGAAAATGCTAAAAAAATCGTAGACTTTTTGGAAAATCATCCAAAAGTTGAAAAAGTGAACTATCCTGGATTGCCATCAAGCCCTTACTATGACTTGGCACAAAAATACTTCCCTAAAGGACCAGGTTCTATTTTCACTTTCCATGTGAAAGGTGGACAAGACGAAGCACGTACCGTTATTGATAATCTTGAAATCTTCTCAGATTTAGCTAACGTTGCTGATGCAAAATCTTTGGTAGTTCACCCTGCAACAACAACTCACCAACAATTGGCAGAAGCAGATTTGCTAGCTTGTGGTGTCACTCCAAATCAAATTCGCATCTCAGTTGGTTTGGAAAACTCAGATGATTTGATTGAAGATTTAAAACTAGCCCTTGATAAAATCTAAGTATTTTGATACTAAACATTCAAACCAGCTATAGAGCTGGTTTTTTGTTATACTATCCCTATGAAATTTGTTTTTGATTTGGATGGAACCCTATGTTTTGATGGTATGACCATGTCAAAAGAACTACAAGAGGTTCTTTTAACAGCACCAAAATACGGTCATGAGATTATTTTTGCAACAGCACGCTCTTACAGAGACTGTCTTAGTATTTTGGAGGGAGAATTGAAAAAACTGACAGTAGTTGGCTTAAACGGTGGCGAAGTCTTTCAAGATGAACATTTAGTATCTCAATACACAATACCTTCCCATGCTCTAAGAACTATTGTTAGCTACTGTGATACCTATAATCTCCCTTATTTTATTGATGATACCTTTAATTATGCTATACAAAATCCTGATCAGATTCCTTTCCTTTCAAATGTTGACCCATTAAACAAAGCAAGTATTTTGCCTGTCCAAGAACTTAATAAGCCCATTAAAGCTGTTATTCCACTTGCAGAGCATGAGGATATACGAGAAGATCTTATATTTAACCTAAACAAACTGGGATGTTTAGACCTTACTTACCACGATATCGAAAGGTGTCTATACATTAATCCTAAAGGTGTGACTAAGGCTAGTACTGTTTTAAACCACTTTGGCAGAGAGTTTGTAGCTTTTGGAAATGACCAAAATGATATTTCTCTTTTCAAAAATGCTATATATGGTGTGCAAGTTGGCGATTATCCCTATCTGAAAGACTTTTCGGATGAAGTCATTCCTGCAATTAATACAGTGATTGCTGAAAAAATTAAACTACTGTTTGAAAAGTTCTAAACAAATACTTAGGCTTCTTGCTCTATTTGCAGTACAATAGTAAAAAAAGTATTGGAGGACTAGCATGCCAACATTTATTGGAAAAACAGTTACAGTAGCAGAAGACAAACAACTTCAAGTTGGAGATACCTTGCGTGACTTTAACTTGACAGCAACAGATTTGACGAAAAAATCACTTTCAGAATTCGAAGGAAAGAAAAAAGTTATCTCTATTGTTCCATCGATCGATACTGGTATTTGTTCAACTCAAACGCGTACCTTTAACAAGGAATTGTCAGAACTAGATGATACTGTCGTTATTACTATTTCAGTGGACCTACCATTTGCACAAGCTCGTTGGTGTGGTGCTGAGGGCCTTGAAAATGCCATCATGCTCTCTGACTACTATGATAATAGTTTTGGTAAAGACTATGGTGTCCTTATTGAAGAATGGCACTTGTTAGCGCGTGCAGTATTAGTGGCAGACGCTGACAACAAGATTACTTATGTCGAATATTTAGACAATATCAATACTGATCCAAACTATGAAGCGGCAGTAGCAGCAGTTAAAAGCTTATAAAAGGGAAAGGGGCTCCGGTCTCTTTTTTTTGCCTTTCTTACAGTTTTTGCTTGCAAAAGTATTAGCTTCTTGCTATTATTGTATAGCAATACTCAATACGGATAGTAAAATATAAAAAGGAGATTCGATGTCTGAAAAAGAAAGACCTCAAATGATTATCGATTACGAAGCTAATACAGACAAACTTGTTCGTTTAGGCGATGTTGTCGATCAATTTAAAGGAAAAGCTGTCCCTGCTAAGGCAGAACCTGGCGAATTCGCTGTCATTAATCTATCGGATATGACACCCAACGGCATTGCTTACGATGACCTAAAAACATTTTCTGAGGAACGCCGCAAACTTTTACGCTTTCTCTTAGAAGATGGAGATGTGCTTATTGCATCTAAGGGAACTGTTCAAAAAGTTGCTGTTTTCGAAGATCAGGGCAAGCGTGAAGTTGTTGCCTCATCAAATATCACAGTATTACGACCTAAGGAAAAACTCCGTGGTTTCTACATCAAGTTTTTCCTTGAGACAGAGATTGGTCGTGCCTATTTGGACTATGCTGATAAGGGAAAGGCTGTCCTCAATTTGTCGACAGCTGACCTCTTGGACATCAAAATTCCTGAAATACCGATTGTTAAACAAGATTACCAAATTGCCGCCTATTTACGTGGTCGTGCCGATTTCCATCGTAAGATGGTCCGTGCAGAGCAAGAGTGGAAAAATATCCAGCATAATGTTACAGAAGCTCTATTTGGAAATTAACCAAAAGCCAGCAAACTAGGATTTGTTGGTCTTTTTTTATTATTCTCGTGTATAATGGTAGTAGCAAATATGTTATTAGGAGGTCATTATGACTACCAACACCATAGATTTATCACAACCAGTCGCAACAATCATAAAAGAACATCCAGAGGTTAAGGATTTACTGATTGACCTTGGTTTTAAGCCCTTGTCTAACCCAGCTATGCTAAATACTGTCGGTAAGGTAACCAGTCTAAAAGCTGGCTCCAAGTTAGCTAATATTCCCCTAGATAAAATCAAGCAAACCTTACTATTCAATGGTTATGATGTCATCGGAGACTAATATGGAAAACAATCGTATTCAAATACTCAAAGAAATTCTCCTTGATTTACACCAGGGAGCCAGTCCTGAGAGTGTTCAAGAGCGCTTCAATCAACACTTCAAGGGAGTATCTGCCCTTGAAATCTCTATGATGGAGCATGAACTTATGGCATCTGAAGATGGGGTTACCTTTGAAGATGTTATGAGCCTTTGTAATGTCCACGCTAACCTCTTTAAAGGAGCTATTGCAGATGTGGAAGTGGCGGACGCTGATCAAGAGGGCCACCCTGTCTATGTGTTTAAACAAGAGAATTTAGCCCTACGTTCAGCTATCCTACGTATTCGACGTATCATCGAAAACATTAGTAAGCCTGAAAATGAAGATTTCAAATCTGACCTACTCAATGGGCTTAGACATCAGATGTCTTTATTGGGACAATTTCATAACCATTACACACGTAAAGAAAAGCTCTTCTTTCCAATAATGGAGCGTTATGGTCATGATTCTCCTCCAAAGGTTATGTGGGGTGTAGACGATGACATCCGAAAACTTTTTAGAGCGGCAGAAGCTAAACTAAAAGAACTTCCAGATGCTGATTTAGAAGAATTTTCAAAGTCCTTTGAAGCTTTTTCAGAAGAATTTGAAGCTATGATTTTCAAGGAAGAGGCTATCTTACTGATGATTCTGCTTGAAACCTTCACGCAGGATGATTGGCTTTCAATTGCCGAAGAAAGTGATGCCTATGGCTATGCAATTATAAAACCTACAGCCGTCTGGAAACCTAAGCGTGAGCGTTTTGAGGAAGACAATACGGAAACATCGCAAGAACAGTCAGGTCTGAGCACTGACGCACATACGGGCAATACCCGAATTATTGATACCCCGGAAGGACAATTTACCATCAGCTTCACCCCAAAACCAAAAACTGAAACTGTCGTAGATAGAGAAACAACGCAACCTTTTGGCAATGGTTATCTTTCTGTGGAGCAGGCCAATCTCATTCTTAACCATCTCCCTTTGGAAATCACTTTCGTCAATAAAGACGATATTTTCCAATACTATAATGATAATGTTCCTGCTAGTGAAATGGTTTTTAAACGAACACCTAGCCAAATTGGACGAAACGTTGAACTTTGTCATCCGCCCAAAGTGCTTGATAAGGTCAATAAAATCTTTGAATTACTAAGAAGTGGAGAGCGTGACCAAGTTCCAATGTGGTTCAAATCTGAACGTTTAGGAAAATTCGTCTATGTTACCTATGCAGCTGTTAGAGATGACAAGGGAGACTTTCAAGGTGTCCTAGAGTATGTGCAAGATATTCAACCCTTCTTTGAACTAGAAAGCGATCTTAAAAGAGATATTGATTAAAAAGCTAGCAGTCCTGCGACTGCTTATGACTATAATCCGTAAGAGGTTAGAGACTTTGCTCTCTGCCTCTTTATGTTTCTACCTAGCTCTTTAGGATTGCTTTTGATATAATTAAAAGTATGATTTCAGGAATTATTAATCTAAAAAAAGAGGCTGGAATGACCAGTCATGATGCTGTATTTAAACTACGCAAAATATTACAAGAGAAAAAAATTGGACATGGTGGTACCCTTGATCCAGATGTTACTGGTGTCCTACCTATAGCAGTTGGAAAAGCGACTCGTGTCATTGAATACATGACTGAAGCAGGGAAAGTCTATGAGGGAGAAATTACCATTGGTTTTTCGACAACCACCGAGGATGCTAGTGGAGAAATCGTCCAAACCACTCCAGTAACAGAGCTTGATGAAGCAACCGTTGACAAAGCAATGGCTAGCTTTGAGGGAGAAATCACACAAATTCCTCCTATGTACTCAGCGGTTAAGGTCAACGGAAAGAAACTTTATGAGTACGCACGCGCTGGAGAAGAAGTAGAACGTCCACAACGTCAAGTGACCATTACCGAATTTGTCCGTACCTCACCCATCGAGCTAGAAAACGGCACTGCGAGATTCAGCTTCCGTGTTGCTTGTAGCAAAGGAACTTATGTCCGTACCTTATCTGTCGATTTGGGTGCTAAACTTGGCTATGCGAGTCATATGTCTGCTCTTCGTCGAACAGCCTCAGCTGGTCTAACCTTAGATAAGGCACTAACTCTCTCTCAAATTTCAGAAATGGTAGAAGCAGGGGATACATCCTTCCTCCTTCCTATCGAATTTGGTGTTCAGGATCTGCCAGCAGTACAAGTCACTGAAGATGATGCTAAAGAAATCTCATTTGGTCGCTTTATTGCTATTGATAGCCAAGAACCCTTAGTTGCGGCCTTTTTAGGAGACAAAGTTCTAGCCATCATGGAAAAGAGAAATCAAGTTTATAAACCTAGAAAAGTATTAAGTCAATGAAAATAACTTCTATAAACGATTATAAAGATATCCATCAGGAAAAGGATACAGTCCTTGTCTTAGGCTATTTCGATGCGCTTCATCGTGGTCATAAGGTCCTTTTTGATAAGGCGCGCCAGATTGCTGATGACAAACAGCTTGAAGTAGCTGTCCTTACCTTTAATGAAAGTCCTCAACTGACTTTTCAACGGTATACAGATGATCTCCTTCTGCATATTACAGCACCTCAAAGGCGTTGTGATCTTTTTGAAGCCTATGGAACAGACCAGCTTTATTTAACAGATTTCAATAGTGATTTTGCCCGAACGAGTTCAGATGATTTCATTGCTCGTTATATTGATCGTTTAAAAGCTCAAGAGGTTGTTGTGGGCTTTGATTACAAGTTTGGCCACCATCGAACAGATGCGGACTATTTAGCCCGTAATTTTTCTGGTAATGTTCATGTTATTGAGGAACAACAAAGCGATGGTGAAAAGATTTCGTCAACTCGTGTACGCCAATTAATACGAGAAGGTAAGGTTAAAGAAGCCAATAAACTACTTGGTCACGAATTCTCGACACGTGGCATCGTGGTACATGGTGATGCCCGTGGACGTACCATTGGTTTTCCAACTGCTAATTTAGCACCAATCGACAGAACTTTTCTACCTGCTGATGGCGTCTATGTTGCCGATGTGGTGATTGATGGCAAACGTTATCGTTCCATGACCAGCCTAGGAAAAAACGTTACCTTTGGGGGAACAGAACTCCGTCTTGAAGCCAATATCTTTGATTTTGAAGGCGATATTTATGGAAAAACAATTGAAGTTTTTTGGCTGGATTATATCCGTGATATGATTAAGTTCAATAATATAGACGAACTATGTGCTCAACTGGAGGCCGATAAAAAAATCGCGGAAAAATTTTAAGAAAGCGTAGCCAAAACTAATCAAATAATGTATAATGATTAGGAATGTTAAAGTGAAAGGGGTGTTTGCATGGTAACTTTATTTTTATCACCTAGCTGCACCAGCTGTAGGAAAGCACGAGCCTGGTTGACCAATCATGAAGTTGCTTTTGACGAACACAATATTATCACGAGCCCATTAACTCACGATGAGTTGATGAAGATTTTGTCTTACACGGAAAATGGTACCGAAGATATCATTTCAACCCGTTCAAAAGTCTTTCAGAAGCTAAATATCGATGTGGATGATTTGACCATCAAGGAACTCATTCAATTGATTTCTGAATATCCAAATCTTCTTCGTCGACCTATCATTATGGACAACAAACGCATGCAAATTGGTTTCAACGAAGATGAAATTCGTGCCTTTTTGCCTCGTGATTATAGAAAGCAAGAATTGCGTCAAGCGACCATTCGAGCTGAAATTGAGGGTAACAATGACTAAAGGAAATTATTCCTACCCACTCGATCCATCATGGAGCACTGAGGAAATTACCACAGTGCTTCATTTTTTGAGTCAGGTAGAAAAAGCATACGAGAGCAAGGTTGACCGTGACCAACTCTTGCAAGCCTATAAGGTATTTAAAACTGTTGTCCCAGGCAAAGCGCCTGAAAAGCAACTAGACAAGGCCTTTGAAGAAGCTAGCGGTTTTTCAACCTATCAAGCTGTCAAAGCTGCTAAAGCAAAAGATAAAGGATTTGTATCACTTGGAAAATAAACTGATTTTCGCCAAAGAAATCATCAAAGAAGCTGGTGCTTTTATCAAAGAAAGTTTAAGTAAAACAATCACGGTCGAAGAAAAGACGGCTTTTGATGATTTAGTCACTAATATTGACAAACAAACACAAGATTTACTCGTGGCACGTATTAAATCTGCCTTCCCTTCAGACAATATTTTCGCTGAAGAAAATGGCTTGGTGCATAATATCAAAGATGGAAATGTCTGGGTCTTGGATCCTATTGATGGAACGGTCAATTTTATTGTCCAACAAGATAATTTTTGTGTGATGATTGCCTACTATGAAGAGGGACAAGGAAAATTTGGTCTCATTTATAACGTCATGGCTGATCAACTTTTCTATGGTGGTGGCCAGTTTGATGTGTATTGTAATGACAAATTGCTTCCAGCCTATAAAAGTCGACCATTAGACCGTTGCCTAGTCGCTAGCAATGGAGCCATGTATGCTAAAAATTTTCATGGCTTAAAAGACCTTATTGATAAGACCTTGGGCGTTCGTGTCTACGGTGGTGCTGGTTTAAGCATGTCAAAAGTCCTATCTGGTCAAATTTTAGCTTACTTTTCAGTTATTTACCCATGGGACTATGCCGCAGCAAGTATTATGGGAAAAAAATTGGGTTATCACCTTGAGACCATTTCTGGAGAACCACTGGATTATTCTAGTCGTCAAGCTGTGATGCTTGTCCCTAAAGACAGACTTGAAGAGATCAAGCATATTATGGGCTCAGAAAATTAATTTGAAACATAAAACCATACTGGACAAATCAGAACAGCAAGTTCTCTTGGTTAGTCCAGTTTTTTGATAGAAAGGAAACTATGCAATTTCCATCAGACTTTATAGAAAAATATAATAAGCTCCTTGGAGATGAAGCGAAGGACTTCTTTGCATCTTTTGACCAAGAAGCCGTATCCGCCTACCGTACCAACCCTTTGAAAAAGCAACAGAAGGACTTTCCTGATGCTATCCCTGAAACACCTTGGGGCCATTACGGTAAAATTTCCGGAAAATCTGCCGACCATGCAACTGGTTTGGTTTATTCTCAGGAACCAGCTGCTCAAATGGTAGCCCAAGTGGCAGCTCCGGCCAAGGAAAGTCGTGTCTTAGACCTGGCAGCTGCTCCAGGCGGAAAGTCTACTCATCTTCTAAGCTACTTAGACAATACAGGACTGCTCGTCAGCAATGAAATCAATCCAAAGCGTAGCAAAATTCTGGTTGAAAACATTGAACGTTTTGGGGCGAGAAATGTTGTTGTGACTAACACGTCAGCTGATAAACTAGCCAAAGTTTTCAAAAATTACTTTGATACGATTGTCTTTGATGGACCTTGTTCTGGAGAAGGAATGTTCCGAAAAGACCCTGATGCAATCCAATATTGGCACAAGGATTACCCTAGTGAACTGGCACAATTACAGAAAGACATCTTGTCAGACGGTTTGAAGATGCTCGCTCCTGGTGGTCAATTGATCTACTCAACCTGTACCTGGTCTCCTGAGGAAAACGAAGGGGTTGTCACTTGGATTTTAGAAAATTACCCTGATCTTGAATTGGTGGAAATCCCTAAATGGAATGGCATGAGCGATGGGATTGATTTTCCAGAAACAGCTCGAATGTATCCGCATCATTTCAAAGGTGAAGGCCAGTTTGTGGCAAAATTCCAGGATAAGCGCATCCCTGAGCAGGCACGTATCAAAGAGGGAAAATCGAACCTAAACAAGGAGCAGAAGCAACTTTGGGAAGATTTTGCAAAAAAACACCTTAAGACTGATCTAGATGGTTTACTCCAAGTTTTTGGAGACAATCTTTATCTGCTTCCTAAGGGACTTCCAGACCTTTCTAAAGTTAAAATCGCTCGTAATGGACTGCATCTTGGTGTCTTCAAGAAAAAACGTTTCGAACCAAGTTTTGCTCTTGGAATTGCGTTAACCTCAGATGAGGTTGTTTCAAGTATAGAACTAACTCAAGACCAGTTTGCCCAATACGTTTCTGGTAATGTGGTCACTCTCGACCAAGCGCAACCAAACGGTTGGTATCAGCTTTTAGTGGATGGGAATGGATTTGGATTTGCCAAAATCGTTGGAAACACGGTTAAAAACTACTATCCTAAGGGATTAAGATTCCATATATAAGAGCCTGTAATCAAACTTTAATATGACTTAATTATCTTATACTTGGTATAATTAGATAGATGTCTTTTTACAGCATATATATGAGACACTATCTTACTTAAGTTACAAAATGTCGGAGGACAAAAATGAAAAAAACAAAAGTCCTTGCAGTGATTATGTCACTGGCAATGACCATGCTAGTCTTAACTGGCTGTGCTTCTTGGATTGACCGTGGCCAGTCCATTACAGCAGTTGGTTCTACGGCCCTTCAACCCTTAGTGGAGGCAGCAGCAGATGGGTTCGCTGAAAAGAACCCTGAGAATATCGTTAACGTCCAAGGTGGCGGTTCTGGTACTGGACTTTCTCAGGTACAATCCGGCGCCGTTCAAATTGGTAACAGTGACCTTTTTGCCGAGGAAAAATCTGGAATTGATGCCAGTAAGCTTGTTGACTATCAAGTTGCCGTTGCAGGAATTGCAGTGATTACAAACAAAGAAGTCTCTGTAGACAACTTGACAACCGAACAACTTCGCAAGATTTTCACTGGGGAAATCACAAACTGGAAACAGCTTGGTGGTAAAGACCTTGAGATCACTATTATTAACCGTGCAGCCAGCTCAGGATCACGCGCAACTTTCGATGCAGTGATTATGGACGGTAAATCACCAATCCGTACCCAAGAGCAAGATTCTAATGGTATGGTTAAGTCAATCGTTGCTCAGACACCAGGTGCTATTTCATACCTATCATTTGCCTACCTTGATGATTCGGTTAAAACATTGAAGTTAAATGGATTTGAACCAAAAGCTGAAAATGTTGCGACCAACGATTGGCCAATCTGGTCTTACGAGCATATGTATACTAAGGGAAAACCTGATGGTTACACGAAACAATTCTTGGATTATATGATGAGTGATGAGGTCCAAGATAATGTCGTTGCTAAGATGGGTTATATCTCAATTAACTCCATGAAAGTTACCAAGGATGCTGACGGTAAAGTCTCAAAGAAGAGTGAGGAGTAAGCATGAAAAATGAAGAATTGGTGAAACAATTAACATCACCCTCTAAAAATTCACGCCTCGAGAAGTTTGGTAAAACAATCACTTTCCTTTGCCTTGCTTTGATTGTTTTTATTGTAGCCATGATTTTACTTTTCGTTGCTCAAAAGGGGCTGGCGACTTTCTTTGTTAATAAAGTCAGCTTGGTCGAGTTCCTTTTTAGTGGCGATTGGTCGCCGTCTGAAGGCAAGTTCGGAGCTCTTCCAATGATTTTAGGGTCGTTCGTAGTTACCTTGCTCTCAGCCTTGGTAGCAACGCCATTTGCCATTGGAGCAGCCATCTTTATGACTGAAATTTCTCCGAAAGGGGCTAAATTCTTACAACCAGCTATTGAACTTTTGGTTGGGATTCCATCTGTTGTTTATGGATTCATTGGTCTCCAAGTCGTGGTTCCGTTTGTTCGCTTAATTTTTGGTGGAACAGGTTTTGGTATCCTTTCAGGTACCTTCGTCTTGTTTGTTATGATTCTACCAACCGTAACCTTTATGACAACAGATACGCTTCGTGCAGTGCCTCGTCACTATCGTGAAGCTAGTCTTGCCATGGGAGCTACACGCTGGCAAACGATTTGGCGTGTGACACTTAACGCGGCTAAACCAGGTATTTTCACGGCCGTTATCTTTGGTATGGCCCGTGCCTTTGGTGAGGCTCTTGCCATCCAAATGGTTGTCGGAAATTCCGCAGTGATTCCAACTTCTTTAACGACACCAGCAGCGACATTGACATCTGTCTTGACTATGGGAATCGGAAATACAGTCATGGGTACTGTTTCAAACAATGTCCTTTGGTCTCTCGCCTTGGTGCTCTTATTGATGAGTCTTGGTTTCAATATGTTGGTGAAATTCATTACCCGTGAGAGAAAGAGAAATTATGAACGCTAAAAAAATTGATAAAATTGCCATCGGCACACTCTATGTGATTGCTGGCATTATTGTAACAATCCTGGCAGCCTTGATTCTCTATATCTTGGTTCGCGGGATACCACATATCAGCTGGTCATTCTTGACTAGTCGATCATCATCTTACAAAGCTGGTGGAGGAATTGGGGTTCAACTCTACAATTCATTCTTCCTTTTGGTTATTACCCTGATTATTTCTGTGCCTCTTTCTATGGGAGCAGGAATCTTCTTATCAGAATATGCTAAAAAAGGACGACTTACCAACTTTGTTCGTACCTGTATTGAAATCCTTTCTTCACTGCCTTCAGTAGTGGTCGGACTCTTTGGTTACTTGATTTTCGTTGTCCAATTTCAGTATGGATTTTCAATCCTATCAGGTGCCTTGGCCTTAACGGTCTTTAACTTGCCACAAATGACTCGTACAGTTGAAGATAGCTTACGAACAGTCCACCATACCCAACGTGAAGCTGGGCTAGCTCTAGGCTTATCTCGATGGGAAACGATTTTACACGTTGTTGTTCCAGAGGCCTTACCTGGTATTGTTACTGGTATCGTTCTTGCTTCTGGTCGTATTTTCGGGGAAGCAGCAGCGCTTATCTATACAGCAGGTCAATCGGCACCAGCACTTAACTGGAGCGACTGGAATCCGCTTAGTATCTCTAGTCCAATCTCGATTTTCCGCCAAGCAGAAACACTTGCTGTTCACATCTGGAAGGTCAACTCAGAAGGTACGACACCTGACGCCACTGCAGTATCAGCTGGTTCAGCAGCAGTACTCTTGATTTTCATTTTGATTTTCAACTTTGGTGCACGTCGTTTGGGAGCTTACCTCCATAAGAAATTAACATCCGCTTAAAGGAGTTATCATGACAAAATACAATTGGGACGAGCGTCATATTATCACCTTCCCAGAGAAGGAGCTCGCTCTTGAAACAAAGGACTTGCATGTCTATTATGGTCAAAAAGAAGCCATCAAAGGCATCGACATGCAATTCGAGAAAAATAAAATCACGGCTCTTATTGGGCCTTCAGGATGCGGAAAGTCAACCTTTCTTCGTAGCCTAAACCGAATGAATGATACGATTGATATTGCCAAGGTTACTGGACAAATCCTTTATCAAGGAGTCGATGTTAACGCAAGTAATATCAATGTTTATGAAATGCGTAAACATATTGGAATGGTTTTCCAACGTCCAAATCCATTCGCCAAGTCTATTTACAGAAATATCACCTTTGCTCACGAACGTAAAGGTGTAAGAGATAAGCAAACCTTGGACGAGATTGTTGAAACATCACTTAAGCAAGCTGGACTTTGGGATCAAGTTAAAGATGACCTTCATAAATCTGCCTTTACCCTCTCAGGTGGTCAGCAGCAACGTCTTTGTATTGCAAGAGCTATTGCCGTTAAACCGCAGATTCTCCTCATGGACGAACCTGCAGCTTCATTGGACCCTGTAGCTACTATGCAGCTCGAAGAGACCATGTTTGAACTTAAGGAAGATTACTCTATTATTATCGTGACGCACAATATGCAACAAGCAGCGCGTGCTAGTGATTATACAGCATTCTTCTACCTTGGTGATCTTATCGAATATGATGAAACCAAGAAAATCTTCCAAGATGCTGCCCTACAGTCAACCAATGACTATGTATCAGGACGCTTTGGATAGAAAGGAGCACTTATGACTGAACCAATCATTTCAATCAATGATTTATCGGTGTATTTCAATAAGAAAAAAGCCCTCAATAATGTGACAATGGATTTCTATCCAAATGAAATCACGGCCCTTATCGGACCTTCAGGATCCGGGAAATCAACCCTGCTCCGTTCTATCAACCGAATGGGAGATTTAAATCCCGAATGGACACTTACTGGTGCTGTTTCATACAACGGTCACAATGTCTACAGTCCTCGAACAGATACCGTTGAACTCCGTAAAGAAATCGGAATGGTCTTCCAACAACCCAATCCTTTTCCAATGTCTATCTATGAAAACGTGGTTTATGGCCTTCGTATCAATGGTATCAAAGATAAGGCTGTTCTTGATCAAGCAGTAGAAGAATCACTAAAGGGTGCTTCAATCTGGGAAGAGGTTAAAGACCGTCTCCATGACTCAGCACTTGGACTTTCAGGAGGGCAACAACAACGTGTCTGTATTGCACGAGTGCTAGCCACATCTCCAAAGGTCATCCTTCTTGACGAACCAACGTCGGCCCTCGACCCTATATCCGCTGGTAAGATTGAGGAAACCCTATATAACCTTAAAGACCAATATACCTTGCTACTTGTTACACGTTCTATGCAACAGGCAAGCCGTATCTCACAACGAACAGCCTTTTTCCTCGATGGAGAACTCATTGAGTATTCATCAACGAAAGACATGTTCCTAAATCCACAACATAAAGAAACAGAAGATTATATTACCGGTAAATTCGGTTAAGAAAGGACAGATTACTAAAACAATTATGATGTTACGAACACCCTTCGAAGAAGAATTAGAAAAACTCCACAACCAATTTTACGCTATGGGTACAGAGGTTGCAGCTCAGCTTAAGAAGGCCGTACGTGCCTTTATCAGCCATGATCGTGATTTGGCTAAGGAAGTCATTGAAAATGACGAAATCGTCAATAACTACGAAACCAAACTTGAGAAAAAGTCACTTGAAATTATCGCTCTTCAGCAACCTGTATCAAGTGATTTGCGAACAGTTATCACAGCCCTCAAAGCATCTAGTGACGTTGAACGCATGGGTGACCATGCCGTTGCTATTGCTCAAGCAACTATCCGCATTAAAGGTGAGGAACGCCTAACTGAAATTGAAGCTGAAATCAAGAAAATGGGGAAAGCAGTTCGCCACATGGTCGAAGATGCTCTAGATGTTTACTTGAACAGTGACGAAAAACGCGCTTATGAAATCGCAGCTTCAGATGAAATCATTGATAACTATTTCCGTGATATTCAAGCCATGACAGTAGAAGGTGTTCGCAAGAATCCTGATGCTGCCTTCGCTGCCAAAGAATATTTCCAAGTACTTATGTATTTGGAACGTATTGGTGACTATGCCCGCAATCTCTGTGAGTGGGTTGTCTACCTCAAGTCTGGGAAAATCATAGAACTGTAGGCAAAGCTTCCAATCTATGTTATAATGGGTCTGTATTGAATAATTCAGACCTTTTTCTTTTGCAAAAGAGTCTGATATCGAAACATATCTCAGTCTGTTTCGATACGAAAAGTTAGATTAGGAGTATATACGTATGACAGCATCTGTTGCTCGTTTTATCGAAAGTTTCATCCCTGAAAACTACAATCTTTTCTTGGACATTAATCGTTCTGAAAAGACCTTTACAGGGAATGTTGCCATCACAGGTGAAGCCCTTGATAACCATATCTCCCTTCACCAAAAAGACCTTACCATTAGTTCCGTTCTCTTGGATAATGAATCATTGAACTTCCAAATGGATGATGCTAACGAAGCCTTCCATATTGAACTTCCAGAGACCGGTGTTTTGACGCTTGTCATTGAATTCTCTGGTTGTATTACAGATAATATGACAGGGATTTACCCATCATATTACACCTACAATGGTGAGAAGAAAGAAATTATTTCAACGCAGTTTGAATCTCATTTTGCGCGTGAAGCCTTCCCATCTGTGGATGAACCAGAAGCCAAAGCTACTTTTGATTTCTCATTGAAATTTGATGCTGAAGAAGGTGATATCGCCTTGTCAAACATGCCTGAAATCAATAGCCATTTGCGTGAAGAAACTGGGGTTTGGACTTTTGAGACAACCCCTCGTATGTCTACATACCTCCTTGCCTTTGGTTTTGGAGCTCTTCAAGGTAAGACAGCGAAAACACAAAACGGAACTGAAGTTGGTGTCTTCGCTACAGTTGCACAAGCTGAAAACAGCGTTGACTTTGCCCTTGATATTGCCGTTCGTGTCATTGATTTCTACGAAGACTACTTCCAAGTCAAATATCCTATCCCATTGTCATACCATCTGGCTCTTCCTGACTTCTCAGCAGGTGCCATGGAAAACTGGGGACTTGTTACCTATCGTGAAGTTTACCTACTAGTAGACGAAAATAGCTCAGCTGCAAGTCGTCAACAAGTAGCTCTTGTGGTTGCCCACGAATTGGCTCACCAATGGTTCGGTAACCTTGTAACGATGAAATGGTGGGATGATCTCTGGCTTAACGAGAGCTTTGCCAATATGATGGAGTATGTTTCAGTAGATGCCATTGAACCTAGCTGGAACATCTTTGAAGATTTCCAAACAACTGGTGTGCCTCATGCTCTCCAACGTGATGCTACAGATGGTGTTCAGTCTGTCCACATGGAAGTCAATCACCCAGATGAGATTAATACCCTCTTTGATAGTGCTATCGTTTATGCTAAGGGTAGCCGTCTCATGCATATGCTTCGCCGTTGGTTAGGTGACGAAGCCTTTGCCAAAGGACTTAAAGCTTACTTCGAAAAACACCAGTACAACAACACTATTGGACGTGACCTCTGGAATGCACTCTCTGATGCTTCTGGTAAAGATGTCTCTAGTTTCATGGATACTTGGTTGGAGCAACCAGGTTACCCTGTTGTTAGTGCAGAAGTTGTTGATGACACTCTTATTCTTAGTCAAAAACAATTCTTCATTGGTGAACATGAAGATAAAGGGCGTCTTTGGGAAATTCCATTGAACACAAATTGGAACGGACTTCCAGACACACTCTCAGAAGAGCGTATTGAGATTCCAAATTATAGCCAGCTTGCTGCTGAAAATAATGGAGCTCTTCGCCTTAATACAGCAAATACGGCACATTACATCACAGACTACCAAGGACAACTCTTGGACCAACTCTTAGAGGAATTTGCTAACCTTGATACTGTAAGTAAACTTCAAATTTTGCAAGAACGTCGTCTTCTTGCTGAAAGTGGCCGTATCTCCTATGCAAGCCTAGTGGCTCTTCTTGATCTTGTCGAAAAAGAAGAAAGCTTCTTGATTGCACAAGCTAAGTCTCAAATCCTCGCTGGTTTGAAACGCTTTATCGATGAGGATACAGAAACAGAAGTGCACTACAAGGCTTTGGTACGTCGTCAATTCCAAAACGACTTTGAACGTCTTGGTTTCGATGCCAAAGATGGAGAGTCAGATGAAGATGAAATGGTTCGTCAAACGGCACTAAGCTACTTGATTCAAGCAGACTATCAACCAGCAGTCCTTGCAGCTGCAAGTGTTTTCCAAGCTCATAAAGAAAACATTGAAAGCATCCCTGCAAGTGTCCGTGGTCTTGTCCTCATTAACCAAATGAAACAAGAAGACAGTCTTACCCTTGTTGAGGACTATGTCAACGCATACGTCACAACAAATGATAGTAACTTCCGTCGTCAATTAACTCAAGCAGTTTCATACCTTAAAAATCAAGAAGGCCTCGACTACGTGTTAAGTCAGCTTAAAGACAAACATGTCGTTAAACCTCAAGACTTGTATCTCTGGTATATGAATTTCCTCAGCAAATCATTTGCTCAAGAAACCGTTTGGAACTGGGCAAAAGATAACTGGGATTGGATTAAAGCAGCCCTTGGTGGTGATATGAGCTTTGATAGCTTTGTTAATATCCCAGCATCAATCTTTAAAATGCAAGAACGTCTTGATCAATATATTGCTTTCTTCGAGCCACAAACAAGTGATAAAGCCTTGGAACGTAATATCTTAATGGGAATTAAGACAATTGCCGCACGAGTAAACTTGATTGAAAAAGAAAAAGCAGCCGTTGAATCTGCTCTTAAAGATTATTAATAAGAAAAACAAGCTTTCCGTGAAGGAGAGTTTGTTTTTTTGTGTACGACAGTTTACATAAATATAGTTGTGTGTTTGAAGGAATAACAAAACAACTATAGCATAATTAAATTTATGTAAACTAAAAACAACCACTCCAAATTGGAATGGTTAGGATAGCTAATTATAAATTGTCTAGAGCATTTTTTTGTTCATCATTAACAATATGCGTATATAGATCGGTAACCTGAGTGGAAGCATGGCCAAGTTGGTGACTAACTAAAACTTGAGACTTGGTAGCATCATAAAGACGTGTTGCCAAAGTATGTCGTAGTTTATGAGGAGTCACACGTATCTTGAAATCCTGAGAATATTTGGCAACCATCTTTTCGATACTCGAAGCATCAATACGGTTTGGAACCCCTCGATATTCCGTTAAAAAGAGGGCAACATCTTGCTTTTCAGCCTTATAGCGTTTATCACGTATACTGAGATAAGTTTCAAGATAGGGCTTTGCAAAACTTGCTACATTAACTGAGTCCCGTTTGCCACCTTTTCGAGTGACGTCGATGACCATCATTTTTAGATTGATATCTTTAAGGTCCAGATTAACAGCTTCAGAGAGTCGAACACCTGAAGCCAGTAGCAAGGCAATAATAGCTAAATCACGTTCTTTATTCTTATAAAACGATGATTTAGCGCGATTTGAGAGCTTGACTTCGTATTCATTTTCTACATAATCTAGGAATTCCATGGTTTCATTGCCAAGAAAGAGTTTCTGTTTGATATTCTCAGCACGAGCAGCTAGAGTTTCTTTCTTTTTCTTAGTAGAAACTTTTTTCATGACGTTACGATAGAAATATGGCTCACCATCAGGTCCCTCGACCTCCTCGGTTAAATACTTATAGAGACTAGATAGAGCTGAAAGTGTACGATTAATGGTTGTTTGAGAGACACCCTGTTTCTTGGAATAGGTATTCAAAGATGGACGTTCACGTAGATAAAGGACAAATGACTCCATATCTTTTTTAGTTAGATTTTCCAAGGTTTTGATGTCAATTGAGGCAATATCATCAGCATCTGAAATACCTGAGTCAATCAACCAGTCAAAAAAGCGTTTATATTCCTTAAGGTATTCGTATAGGGTTGTAAAAGAATACGGTACCGATAGTTTAGATTGATAATACTCTAGAACAAACCAGGGCATTAGAGATTTGTATTCCTCAATTTTTTCGAGTAAGAGTTCACGTTTCATTTGTTTTTTCTCCAAAGTTATTTAATAGAAGTATATCACACCCTTATCTTTCTTTCAAGAAAATTACAGTTTTTCGGAAAGATGCTATAAGATGTTTTTCACTTAAAGACTTTATAGGTTTAATGTCCAAATATATAAATACCACACTAAATCAATCCTAAACCAACTTTTGAAAAAATCTTTATGGTTCTTTGACTTTTAAAAATCTTTATAACGTATTATTTACTTTTAGAATTTTCCCAAGAAAAAACAACCTGGAGTTTTCCAGATTGTTCAAATAATGATTAAGCTACGATAGCTTTTGCAACGTCCTCGGTTGTCATACGTGAGAAATAATGTGTTGTGTCAATGGTTTTAAGTTTAGCCAAGACATCTTCGTACTCGTAAGGTACACCGACCAGCAAGTTTTCAATATCAGATACATCTCCAATACCAAAGAAATCTCCGTAAATCTTAACAGATTTAATGATAGAATTTTCAACATTGGCATAGGTTGAGATCTTACCAGCTGGGTAACGAACATTACGTTCTACTGTGTATTCTGGTGATTGACCGTATGTCCAGTCCCAGGTATTGAATTGTTTCTCATAAGACTCTTGGATTTTAGCTAATTCATCCTCAGAAAGGACGTATTCAGTCATGTCAGGGTAAAATTCCTTCATTTTTTCCAAGATTTTATCTGAGAATTCATTTACTGTAATCTTTTCTGGCAATTCGTCTACGATGTTTGTCACACGAGCTCGTACAGATTTAACACCTTTTGATTCAATTTTGTCTTTGCTGACTTTGAGGGCTTGGCCAAGAACTGACATATCAACGTCAAAGAGCAAGCAACCATGGTGCATCATGCGACCTTTATAGTAAGCTTGAGCATTTCCACAAAACTTTTTGCCGTCGATTTCAAGGTCATTTCGGCCAGTAAATTCAGCTTTAACTCCCAAATCAGCAAGTGTTGCGATTACCGGTTGAGAGAAAGTCTTAAAGTCAAAAGCACCTTCATCTGCCTTGTTAGAGATGATAGTATAGTTGAGGTTATTCAAATCGTGATAAACAGCGCCACCACCAGACAAACGACGAACGACCTTAATACCATGAGCATCTGTATATTCTTTGTTAATCTCTTGAATAGTATTTTGGTGTTTACCAACAATAATAGCTGGACGGTTAATCCAAAGAATGAACAATTCATCTTCATTCACCAATTCACGAAAAGCATAGGCTTCCAAAGCAATATTATAGGCAGGATCATTTGATGTGTTTACGATATATTTCATGAGGTCTCCTCTTGTAATGTGATACTTATATTATAAAGGAAAACGGTGACAAAGTACACGAAGACGCCTTAGCTATAAGGATTTTCATGATATAATAGTAAAAAATATATGGGGAGTTTTGGAATGATACAAAATCCTAGTAAATTAAGTCTCTTTTTCTCGAGGCTAACCAGTAAAATAAATAAAAAGGTCAAAATAGCATTTGTTCTGCTTCTTTTTGTTGCTCTTGGAATGTCTCTCTATAATGCCTACCAAAGAGCTTATAAGCCTTATCTCTACGATAAAAACAATTACTATTACAAGGCCTATAATTACAGCGTTAAGAAGATAATACCTCAAAGAAAAGTTGTCGAAGATATTGAGATAGAGGTCCTACACTTCGGAAAAGACGATTTCCCTGATAATCTGTCTACATATAAGGTCGGCCATTATATCGATAAAGGCATTGATCCCCGCAGACTTCTATTGCATATCACTTTTACTGATAAGACCAAAATCACTTTACCATTTGGACAGGTGACTTCTACTGAAAACTTTTTCGACCGTTATGAACGCTATTTTGACCGTAAAGTTTTTGAGGTTGGTCCGGGTTTTGATGAAGAATGGTTTTCGAATGCAGAGAATTACAGACAAATGATTCAGCGTTTCCCTGGATTACATGATAAAACAATGGATGCTGACTTCGAGTTATATCTAAGGGACTTCCTATTTATGATAGTTCCTGGTGATACCCTCTACCAAACTGGGGCTGTGAAAGATGGTGTCAGTGAATACCACTTTCAGTTGAAAAATCCTAAATCAGGAAAAATGCAGAGCTATATAATCTACGGAAATGAAGGAGACATCCCACTCTGGGATTGGCAGGCTCCCTTTGTTACCTTTGATAAGGATTTTGCTAACAAAGAAAGAATTCAAGAATTCTTCGATGACTACGAAATTAGAGAGTATGGAAATTATTGGAATGGCATCTACCATATACAATTCCCTCACTTAAATTCATTTAGAGGTGACAGGTACAACTTTTATAAAATGGCTTTTTACTCAGATAAATTTACAAATTTTCCACTAAGCCTCGATTTAACAGGGAAGAGCGAGGATTTTAAGATTACCATTACAGATTCTTACCTACAAGAAAAATCCAGAACTGCAAAAGATCAAATCCATTATCTAAAATACTCAACATCTAAAACTTATGATTCATCAAATAAAAAAGAATATATGAATAATATATTGAATTATCACTCATAGGTAACATAACATTATTTATGTAAACACAGCTAATTTATCTATTGGCTGTGTTTTTTTATGCAAAAAAAACAAGACCATTTCTGATCTTGTTTTCCTTCTATGCAACTAGAATATTATTTTGTGTGCCAGATGTCTTTGTCATACTGTTCGATTGTACGGTCAGATGAGAAGAATCCTGCTTCAGCAATGTTGTAAACAACTTTTTTGTTCCATGCATCTTGATCTTCGTAAGCTGCGTATACTTCTTCTTTCTTGTCGATGTATTCAGCCAAGTCAATCAATGTCATGAACCAGTCTTTAGAGATAAGTTCTTTGTGGAGACGTTCCAAACGTTCTTTATCTCCAACTTTAACGAGGTCTTCGCTTACGATAAAGTCAACAGCTGCTTTGATGTTAGCATCTTTTTCGTAGTAATCACGTGGTACATAACCTTCTTTTTCATAAAGGTCAATGATTGTATCAGAGTCTTTACCAAATGTGAAGATGTTTTCTGGTCCTACCAATTCAGCAATCTCAACGTTGGCACCGTCCATTGTACCAAGTGTAAGGGCACCGTTAAGCATGAATTTCATGTTACCTGTACCTGAAGCTTCTTTAGAAGCCAATGAGATTTGTTCTGAGATATCTGTTGCTGGGATAAGGTGTTCAGCAACTGTTACGTTGTAGTTTTCAACCAAGTGAACGTTGAGGTATTTGCTTACTTCTGGATCATTGTTGATGAGTTCAGAAAGTGACAAGATCAAGTGGATAATGTCTTGAGCAATAACGTAGGCAGGAGCTGCTTTACCACCAAAGATGATAGTGATTTTACGTTTTGGAAGGTTTCCTTTTTTGATTTCCAAGTATTTGTGGATGACATACAAAGCGTTCATTTGTTGACGTTTGTATTCGTGGAAACGTTTGATTTGTGTATCAATGATTGAGTTTTCATCAAGATCGATACCTTTGTTGGCTTTAAGATAACGTTTAAGTGACAACTTGTTATCATATTTGATTTGAGCCAAACGTTTGTGAACTGCTGGATCATCTGCAAAGGCAGCCAATTTTTCCAATTGAGTTGCGTCAGTAAGGTAACCATCACCAATCAATTCTTTGATGTAGTCAGCAAGTTCTTGGTTTGAGAATTCCAACCAACGACGGAATGTAATACCGTTTGTTTTGTTGTTGAAGCGTTCTGGGTAAAGGTCGTAGAATGGTTTCAACTCAGAAGATTTAAGGATTTCTGTGTGAAGTGCTGCTACACCGTTAACGCTTGTAGAGAAGTGGATATCCATGTGTGCCATGTGAACACGGTTGTGTTCGTCAATGATTTGAACACGTGGATCTTCGTATTTTTCACGAATGATAGCATCCAATTTCTTGATGATAACAACAAGGTGTGGAACGACTTCTTCAAGGTAGTCAAGAGGCCATTTTTCAAGGGCTTCAGCCAAGATAGTGTGGTTTGTGTAACCAACCATTTTGCTTACGATTGCTACTGCTTCATCAAATTCAAATCCATGTTTTTCTGTCAAAAGTCGGATCAATTCTGGAATTACCATTGATGGGTGAGTATCGTTGATTTGTACATAAGCGTAATCTGGAAGGTCGTGAAGGTTAGAACCACGTTCGATAGCTTCGTCAATCAAAAGTTGAGCAGCGTTTGATACCATGAAGTATTGTTGGTAAATACGCAAGAGCTCACCTTTACGAGTTGAATCATCTGGGTAAAGGAAAAGTGTCAAGTTCTTTTCGATTTCGTCTTGATCAAAAGTGATTCCTTTTTCAATCAAACCGTAATCCAAACCATTGATATCGAAGAGGTTAAGGTAGTTCTTAGTTTCTTTTTTGTAACCCAAGATATCCAAACGGTCCAAACGTGATTTCAATGTGAAGTTTTTGAATGGAACATCATAAGAGATATCAGTTGGTACCAACCATGATTGATCTTCAATCCAGTAGTTTGGTTCTGCATCTTGTTTGTTATCTTTGAAGACTTGTTTGAAAAGACCACAGTGGTAGTTAAGACCAACACCTTCACCGTTGATGCCAAGTGTTGCCATAGAGTCGATGAAACATGAAGCCAAACGACCCAAACCACCGTTACCAAGAGATGGTTCTGGTTCAACGTCTTCAACTTCGCTGATTGATTTACCAGCAGCAGCCAATTCAGCTTTAACATCTTTGTAGATACCCAAGTTGATCAAGTTGTTAGACAAAAGTTTACCAATCAAGAACTCAGCTGAGATATAGTAAACTTTACGTTTGCTATCGTTTTTAGGTTTTGGAGCAGCTGCTTCTTTTACGAATTCCAACAAAAGGTAGTAGATTTCTTCGTTTGAAAGGTCCTTAAGATTTTTGTTTTTTGCTTCAACATATTGTGTAAATGTAGCCATTTTAGTTATTACCTCGATTATATCTTTCTGTAATGTCTGTCAAAAATTCTTTCTTGTCGACAGTGATTTCACCTGGGAGCATACGCCATTTCCAGTTTTCACCAACTGTGTTAGGGAAGTTTGTACGGCTATTTTCAGGTTTATCAAGGATATCCTGCATAGTCGCAATAGCTGTGTTGCTGACAGTAGCAAAGAGTGTGCGAAGGAGAGCACGTGTGATTGGTTCACCTTGACGACGGTTGATGTAAGCATCAGTGTAATCACGTTGCTCTTGCGTCAAGTTGTCGTACCAACCGTTGATTACTTCATTATCATGTGTACCAGTGTAAGCCACAGAATGTTGTGTGTATACATGTGGAATGTCAATGCTGTTTCCAGTAGTATCGTAGAAACCAAATTGAACGATCTTCATTCCAGGGTATCCACAGTCTGCAAGAAGTTGGCGTGTCTTATCATCAATGTTTCCAAGGTCTTCGGCGATGATGTTAAGGTCACCCAATTCTTTCTTAACCACTTTGAAAAGATCGTAACCAGGTCCTGGAACCCACTCACCATTTTCAGCAGTTTCATCTCCACCAGGAATTTCCCAGAAGTCAGAGAAACCTTTGAAGTGGTCAATACGCAAGTAATCATAAAGTTTGAATGATTCTTGAATACGGAATACCCACCAAGCATAATTTTCAGCTTTGTGTTTATCCCAAGCGTAGATTGGGTTACCCCAAAGTTGACCAGTAGCTGAGAAGTTATCTGGTGGAACTCCGGCAATGTAACGTGGTTTACACTCTGCATCTAGTTTGAAGAGATGTGGTTGCGTCCAAACTTCAACACTATCAGCTGAGATGTAAATTGGCATGTCACCGATAATTTGAATACCATTCTCATTGGCATAAGCTTTAAGTTCAGCCCATTGACTAAAGAATAGGTATTGAACCACTTCGTGATAAGTAATCACTTCAGCAAGTTCCTTACGAAGTTTTTCAAGTGTTGCTTTATCACGTTTAACCGCCTTTTTATCATCCCATTCTTGAAGGGCTTTATTATCAAAGTGTTCTTTGATAGCCATGAATTCAGCATAATCAGCTAACCAGTTAGCATTTTTAGTTTTAAAAGCTTCGAATTTTTTAGCTTCTTTTTTATCTGCCAAGATAGCTTTTACTGCTTTTTCAAGGATTGGACGACGTGCTTCATAAACTTTAGCATAGTCGATAAACTCTGGATCTGATCCAAAGTCAGCGTCTTTAACATCAGCTTTAGTTAGAAACTTGTCACGAATAAGGAAATCCAAATCGATGAAGTGTGTGTTCCCCGCTACCGCAGAGAATGATTGATAAGGTGAGTCCCCATAACTTGTTGTAGTAAGTGGCAAGATCTGCCAGTATGTTTGTTTTGTTTCTTTCAAGAAATCAACAAAGTCATAGGCTGCTTGACCGAAAGATCCGATCCCGTAGTCACCTGGAAGTGATGTGATGTGCATCAATACACCGCTTGCTCGTTTGTTCATAAAGTTTACCTCAAATTATTTTTTACACTTATGATTATAATGCAAACGTTTGCATAAGTCAAGAATTTTTAGCAAAAAAAATAAAATTTTTTTGTATCTTTTTTAAAAAACATTCGTAAAACAAGCGCTTACACTACGAGAGAGAATTTTTTAATAATTACTTCTAATGAATTTCGGAAAAATAGGATTCTTATCAAAAGAAAAAAGTAGTCGGTCGTTTTACTAACCAACTACTTGGACACTCCTTAACCTATTATGGATATGTTAAGACGCTTTCTCTCTCTATAAGTTCAAATGGAATAATGACTTTCTGTGACTTAATCTTAGCTGCTTTTAGAAGTCCCAAAAGACTTTGAACACTTTCTCTAGCTAGTGCCTGAATGTTAATGTCAAATGTGGTCAAGAAAGGATGCATGATTTCTGCAAAAGTCGAATTATTGAAAGAAATAATAGCATAATCTTCAGGAACTCTAAATCCTTGATTGTTTAGCCATTGGATAAGACGAAGGGCGATAAGGTCATCCTTAACAATCAAAGCTGTCGGAGAAAATCTTTCCAATTCTTTCTTTAAATCCTCGATTGTTCGTGCTGAAAAGACAAGTTCAGGTAGGACATCCAAATTTTGTTCATCTGCTGCTTCCATATACCCTTGATAACGTTCCTGCCCTACTTGTCCAAAAAGGTCATCTGTGACAAAACCAATCTTTCGGTGCCCTTTTGCCTGTAGGTAATTTACAGCATCACGTCCTAATTCCTTATTATCATTATCAATATAGGTTACTTTATTTTCATTATCCACTGCTGCTCCAACCACTACAAAAGGTACTTTTGCTTTTAATAGGTAATCTTTAACAGGATCTTTCTTTTCTGAATAGAGGATTATAAAGCCATCTGCCCGTTTTTGACGATGCATGAGCTCAACTTGTTTAACTAATTCCTCTAGCGTTGCTCCCGTAGCAATACTAACGACCTGAGAATGACAACTAGCTTCTTCATTGATTGCTGTTAGAATTTCCATATAGAAGGGCTGGCTGATATTTTCTCGGTCAGTTAAAGGAGGAAGAACGACCCCTAAGCTATGAGTTAAGCCTGTTGCCAACATTTGTGCTGCTGAGTTGGGTACATAACCTAATTCTTCCATTGCTGCTCTTACTTTAACTTTGGTTTCTTCTGATATAGCAGGGTTATCCTTCAATGTCCTACTTACCGTTGATGGGCTTACACCAGCCTTCTTAGCAACATCTTTAATTGTAGCCATTATATCCCTCTCATTCTCATAAATATTTTTATAGTCGAAAATTATAAGAACAATTATAAACTAAACAGGCGACTTTTGCAATCGTTTGCAAAAAGTTTAAAAATTTTTTATAAAACACTTGACAGAAAATGAAAACGATTGCATAATGGTTACCGTAAACAAAATTTCTGGAGGAAATAGAAATGAAAAAATGGCAAAAGGTATTACTTGGTAGTGCTGGATTACTTGTGGCTGGATCGCTCTTGGTAGCTTGTGGTTCAAACTCAAGCAAGAGCTCAAGCTCAGATAGCAAGACTTTGAAACTTTGGGTACCAACTGGTGCTAAGAAATCTTACTCGGATACTGTAGCACAGTTTGAAAAGAAATCTGGTTACAAAGTTGATATGGTTGAAATGGAAGATCCAAATGCTCAAGAAAACTTGACTAAGGATGCTTCAACTGCTGCAGATGTCTTCTCACTTCCACATGACCAACTCGGTAAATTGGTAGACGCTGGAGCTATCCAAGAAATCCCAGAGCAATACTCAAAAGAAATTGCTGAGCAAGATACTGAACAAGCTGCTGTAGGTGCTCAATACAAAGGTAAAACTTATGCCTTCCCATACGGTATCGAAACTCAAGTTACATACTACAACAAATCTAAACTTAATGAAGAAGATGTGAAATCTTATGAAACAATTACTTCTAAAGCTAAATTTGGTAGCAACTTGAAAGAAGTTAACGCTTATGTAACTGCTCCTCTCTTCCTTTCAGTTGGTGACACACTCTTTGGTCCTAACGGTGAAGATGTGAAAGGTACTAACTGGGGTAACGAAGCTGGTGTGAATGTTCTTAAGTTTATCGCAGCTCAAAAAGACAATAAAGGCTTTGTTAATGTCGATTCAGCTAATATGATGGCTAAATTCGAAGATGGTTCTGTTGATGCTTTCCAATCAGGACCATGGGACTACGCTGCAGCTGCTAAAGCTGTTGGTAAAGACAATCTTGGTGTTGCTGTTTACCCAACAGTTAATATCGGTGGTCAAGACGTTCAACAAAAAGCCTTCATGGGTGTTAAACTTTACGCAGTTAACCAAACACCATCTAAAGGTAACGCAGAACGTATCGCTGCATCTTACCAATTGGCACAAGCTTTGACAAGCAAAGACAGTCAAAATAACCAATTCACTAATGAAGACCGTCACATCATCCCAGCTAACAAAGAAGTTCAAGCTTCTGAAGCTGTTCAAAAGGATGCTCTTGCACAAGCTGTAATCACTATGGGTTCATCTGATCAGTACACAACTGTTATGCCTAAACTTAGTCAAATGTCAGTCTTCTGGACTGAAAGTGCTGCTCTTATGAGTGATGCATATAACGGTAAAATCAAGGAAGACCAATTCCTTACTAAATTACAACAATTTGATAAAGATTTGGCAGCAGCTAAATAAGAATCCTAACTATGAGAAGGTAAAGAGGCAGGTCAGGTTCCTAGCCTCTTTATCTATCACTAATTAAACATTTATCTGAGGAGATATCTATGTCACAAACAATCTACGACACAACTCCTATGCGCCAGGTCTTCAAAGAAGGTACATGGGATGTCAAATTATCCTTTCTGGTAATGGGATTTGTAAACTTGGTCAACAAACAGTTCGCCAAGGGCTTGCTCTTCCTCCTTTCTGAGATTGCCTTCTTAGTAGCTTTCGTTATTCAAATCATCCCTGCACTTAAAGGGATGATTACCTTAGGGACTCAAGAACAGGGTGAAGCCATTAAAGAAGTTAATGGGGTTAAGCTTACTGTTCAAGTCGCTGGAGATAACTCTATGCTCTTGTTGATTTTTGGACTTGCATCATTAATCTTCTGTGCAGTTTTCGCTTATATTTACTGGTGTAATCTTAAGAGTGCTCGTCATCTCATAGCTCTCAAACAGTCTGGACGTAAAGTTCCTAACTTTGTCGAAGACTTCAAGACCTTGGCTGATGGTCGTTTTCACATGGGACTTATGACTGTACCATTGATTGGAGTTTTGCTCTTCACAATCTTGCCTTTGATCTACATGATCTGTTTGGCTTTTACTAACTTTGACCACAATCACCCAGCACCTAAATCACTCTTTGACTGGGTTGGTTTCTCAAGTTTTGATGAGGTTTTGCAAGGTCGTATGGCTGGTACTTTCTTCCCACTTTTGACATGGACCTTGATTTGGGCAGTTGCTGCAACAGCAACAACTTTCTTCTTCGGTATTGTCCTTGCTCTCTTGCTCAACACTAAGGGGCTTAAATTCAAGAAAGTATGGCGTACACTCTTTGTTATCACTATCGCCGTTCCTCAGTTCGTATCCCTTCTTTTGATGCGTAATTTCCTTAATGACCATGGTCCTTTGAATGGTTTGCTTCAAACCTTGCATCTCACTAATGGACCAATTCCATTCTTGACTGACCCTCTCTGGGCTAAGTTCTCTATTATCTTTGTTAATATGTGGATTGGTATTCCATTCACAATGTTGGTTGCAACTGGTATCATCATGAACTTGCCAACTGAGCAGATTGAAGCTGCTGAAATTGATGGAGCAAGCAAATTCCAAATCTTCAAGAGCATCACTTTCCCACAAATTCTCTTGATCATGGCGCCATCATTGATTCAACAATTCATCGGTAATATCAATAACTTCAACGTTATCTACTTCCTTACTGGTGGTGGACCTACTAACTCTGAATACTATCAAGCGGGTTCAACTGACCTCTTGGTAACTTGGCTCTACAAACTGACTGTTAGCGCTAAAGACTACAACTTGGCATCTGTTATCGGTATCTTGATTTTCGCCATCTCTGCAACATTCAGTCTCTTGGCCTACACAAGATCATCTTCATTCAAGGAAGGGGCTGCTAAATAATGAAACGTAAGAAAAATCTTTACCTAACTGGTACTTATATTCTATTGACAGTTCTAGCTGTCATCTGGTTGATCCCTATTATTTGGATCTTCCTTACAAGTTTCCGTGGTGAAGGAGCTAATGCGGTGCCTTACTTCTTCCCTAAGACTTACACTTTTAATAACTACATTAAACTGTTTACCAGCGATGCTTATCCATTTGGAAAATGGTTCATCAATACTTTCATCGTTGCCACATGTACATGTATCCTCTCAACTTTGATTACCGTAGGTATGGCCTACTCACTTAGCCGTATTAAATTCAAACACAGAAATGGCTTCTTGAAATTGGCACTTGTACTTAACATGTTCCCTGGATTCATGTCAATGATTGCGGTCTACTACATTTTGAAGGCCCTCAATTTGACACAAACCCTGACATCTTTGGTCTTGGTATATTCTGCTGGGGCAGCTCTTGGTTTCTACATTGCGAAAGGTTTCTTTGATACCATTCCTTACTCTTTGGATGAATCAGCAATGATTGATGGGGCAACTCGTCTTCAAATCTTCACTAAGATTACCTTGCCACTTTCTAAACCAATCATCGTCTACACTGCCCTCATGGCCTTCATGGGACCTTGGGTAGACTTCATCTTTGCATCTGTTATCCTCGGTGACGTTAAAGATAAATATACGGTTGCCCTTGGACTCTATCAAATGCTTAACCAAGACGCTATCAATGAATGGTTCCTTCCATTTACCGCAGGTGCTATTATCATCGCCATCCCAATCACCCTTCTCTTTATCTTCATGCAGAAATACTATGTTGAAGGTGTAACCGGCGGATCAGTTAAATAATAAAGGATAAATGATATGACAACTCTTAAACTGGATAAAATTTACAAAAAATACCCAAATGCAACTCACTACTCTGTCGAAGATTTCAGTATCGATATTAAAGACAAGGAATTCATCGTTTTCGTAGGTCCTTCAGGATGTGGTAAATCAACAACTCTCCGTATGGTTGCTGGTCTCGAGGAAATCACAGAAGGTAAACTCTATATCGATGGTGAAGTGGTTAATGACAAATCACCAAAAGATCGTGACATTGCCATGGTATTCCAAAACTACGCACTTTACCCTCACATGACTGTTTATGAAAATATGGCCTTTGGTCTTAAACTTCGTAAATATAAAAAAGACGATATCGACAAACGTGTGCGTGAAGCTGCTGCTAGCCTTGGTTTGACTGAGTTCTTAGATCGTAAGCCTGCAGACCTTTCTGGTGGTCAACGTCAACGTGTAGCTATGGGACGTGCCATCGTTCGTGATGCTAAAGTCTTCCTCATGGATGAGCCTCTCTCAAACTTGGATGCTAAGCTTCGTGTGACCATGCGTGCTGAAATTGCTAAAATTACTCGTAATATTGGTGCAACTACTATCTACGTTACCCACGACCAAACAGAAGCTATGACTCTTGCTGACCGTATCGTTATCATGAGTTCTACTAAAAACCCTGATGGTTCTGGTACTATCGGTCGTATCGAACAAATTGGTACCCCTCAAGAACTTTATAATGAGCCAGCCAATAAATTTGTTGCTGGATTCATCGGAAGTCCTGCTATGAACTTCTTTAATGTTAAGGTTGATGGTAACCGCATTACTAACTCTGAAGGTTTGGATATTGCAATCTCTGAGGGTCAAGCTAAAATCTTGAAAGAGACAGGGTATCAAGGCAAGGAAGTAATCTTTGGTATCCGTCCTGAAGATGTTTCAAGCCGTCCAATTGTTCAAGAAGTTTATCCAGATGCCAATGTAGATGCTGAAGTCGTCGTTTCAGAGCTTCTTGGTGCAGAAACAATGCTCTACCTAAAACTTGGAGAAACTGAGTTTGCTGCCCGTGTTGATGCGCGTGACTTCCATAATCCAGGTGAAAAAGTTAACCTTACTTTCAACGTTGCTAAAGGTCACTTCTTCGACGCTGAAACAGAAAAACGTATCAGTTTGTAAGATAAAAAAATCAGCCCTCTTGAGCTGATTTTTTGTTTGGCATGATTAAACCACATTCTAACTGATACTTCCTATCACTCACTAAACATATCTCTTTCAATCTATGATATAATATCCTTTGGCACCTCGACACCGCCTACGAAGGGAGGTGAGTTTGCCTATGATGGATTTACTATTCAAAACTATCATCGGACCTATTGTGGTCGGTGTTATCCTTCGTCTAATCGACAAGTGGTTAAACAAGGATAGATAGTGCTAAAAAAGACCCCGAGCTTATGTGGAAGTTAGCTTGGGGTCTTTTCTTGCCTATGATATAGACTTACTATTCAATACAAGTGTATTATGTCATAAAAGCTTAGAATTGTCAAGAAACTTGAAGATAACCTTTAGATAGAGATCTTAGTCTTTAGTCTTGTCTTCTTCGTCTTTTTTATCATCAGTCTTATTTACCGCTGCTTTAAATTCTGCTAACATTTTACCGATAGATTGTCCAAGTTCTGGCAAGCGTTTAGGACCAAAGATGAGGAGGGCTCCTAGGACGATAATGATAAGTCCTGGAGCTCCGATATCACGTAGAATTCCCATGAAATCTCCTTTCTATTTATCTTTATATTTTCTTTGTTTACGTTTATAAATGAGCTTACTAAGAGCTACGCTAACTTCATAGAGTAAGATTAAGGGAGCAGTCATGGCCAAGTCACTAATAAAGTCGGCTGGTGTCAGAACGACTGCCAATACCAAGAGAATGAAGTAAGCATAGCGTCTATAGCGTGTCAGAAATACTGGTGTCAATATACCTATAGAGGTTAGGAAACTAACAACTACGGGAAGTTCAAAGAGAACAGCCAAAGGCACTGTCGTATGCAGTAAAAAACTAAGGTAGTTTTGTGCTGTAATTTGTGTATCAAAGAGTCCTTCACCTAGCTTTAAAAGCACTTCTAAGATAGCTGGACTCACAAAATAATAACCAAAGGCCAAACCCAATACAAAACAGACAAAAGTTGCTGGAATATAGGCAAAGATGGCACGCGCTTCATTATCCCTCAAACCAGGTTTTACAAACTGCCAAATCTGGTAGGTGGTAAAGGGCAAAGTGACCGTAACAGCCATGAGACTGGCTAAGTTAATGTAAATCCAGAGAATATCGTTAGGACCAAGAACCAATAAGGGCTTATCAAATCCTCTAGTCAAATAAGCATAGAGCTCCCCAGCAAACAACAAGGTGATACAAAAAACTAGGAAAAAGCAAATCACTACTGCAATAAAACGTCTCCGAAATTCCACCAGATGCTCAACAATGGTCATCTCGTCCTTACTTCTTGCCATGCTGTTTCACCGTTACAAAGGCAATAATAGCAATAAAAATAAGTTGTGGAATTAGGACTTCCCAGCTTGGATAAATACCAGCCCAATCAATGGTTGGGAAACCACTAATCAAATGATTGGACATCATATTAGTCAACTGAAGGGCATGAATGCTGACACCGAGCATCTTGAAGGCCAAGGCATAAATCAACCAAGTCAAAATAAAGAAGATACGATGCGGTTTAATATGGTGACTAGCTTTAGTCATAGCTATAGCAATAATAACAAGAACTGCAATCGCTAAAGCAATACCAATCAAGAAATTAGCTGTCGTGATACGTGGGATAATACCTACGTAGAAAAGGATGGTCTCGGCACCTTCACGGAAGACAGCCAAGAAACTGAGGGCAAACATGGATACAAAACTTCCAGTAGCCGTCACTGTCTTCATCTGACGGTCCATAAAGTCATTCCACTGTTTGACTGACGACTTGCTGTGGAGCCAGATTCCAATCAGAATCATCATCGCAACTGCAAAGATACCAACGCCACCCTCAATAATTTCACGGTTAGCCCCTGAGGTCACAGCTGGAAAGACAACTTGTAAGATAACAGCTATAAGTGCGCTGGCAAGAACACCAGCAATGGCTCCACCATAAACCCATTTGAGACCCTTACGCATCTTGGCTGCCTTAAGAGTTGTCACAAGGGCCATAACAATGAGGAGGGCTTCGATCCCTTCACGCAAGAGAATCAACATGGCATCAAAGGCATTATAAGAAGCACTGGTATCGATAGCTGATAGGTCTGTAATCAAGGCTTGCAGTTTGTCCTGATAAGCTTTTTCTTTCCCCTTAACCATGATAACCGGTGTTTCACTCTCCACGCGCGTATAGAGGCTTGGGTTAGTCGTGCTCACGTCACCTTCAATGGTTGGCCAGATAGTGATGAACTTCTTCATAGTTGCCGCAGCCGTTTTTTCATCACCTGATTGGAATTGACCGAGAGCTTTTTCCAAGAGCCTAATACCATCTTTTAGGGTTAAACTTGAGCTTGTGCTATCAAGAGGGACGCCCTTGATAAAGTCATCAATCCCACCCTTGAGATCATCATAGGATGACTGGATGCTGGTGAAATCAGTAGGCTCCGTCTCAATACTGCTTCGCAAAAGTGAAATAGCCGTCTCAATCTTGCCGTAGTAGGCAGTACTGTGGTCACGGACAACAGCTTCATTTCGCGTCCAAGCATTATTCAATTCGCCATAAGTTTTGCGGGTCTCAGCTAGGTCTTTAGCCGTAATGGCATCCTGTAAATTCTTGAAATAAGGATTGAGACGGGTCTCAAGTTTTTCCTTTTCGGCATCCAAGTCAACAGGATTTTGCTCTTTCTCAAATTTAAGAAGGGCTGACGAGATAGAGGTTAGGTCTTCTTCTGTCACGTCACCTTTAATATCAAGAGCCTTGCTAACTTTTTTACCAGCCTTGGAATCGTGATTTTCTTTAGTTTCGAAATCAGTTTTAATCTCACCAACTAATTCCTTAGCTTTTGCTTGATCCTTGTTTTGAACAGCTGTTGTTGCATCTGTGATTTTGATATAGAGATCACTATAGGATTCAGCAGCAACTGGATAGGACCAGAATAGAGCTAAAAGTCCAAGCAAAACGAGGAGTTTATTCAAAGAGTGCTTGACCAAGGTAGCCTCCTTTCTCCACGCCAGCAAAGCAAGCAAAGAGCCCACTTCCGATATGGGTGATGTACTCATTCATCTTGTCTACAGCACCAAGATTGGTCTGTATTTTGACAAAACGGTCTGGGTCCTTCTGGTAGGCAATGAAAATCAAGCCTGCATCAAACTGGCCAGTTCTCTCATCAATGCCATCAGAATAAGAATAGGAACGACGTAAGATAGGAAGATCTACTTCTTTAGCCAAACGGACATGCGAATCGACTGGTAGTTTTGACAGATCTACTTCGTCAAACTCATCTTTCTTACCAAAGGGAGCACCTGATTCCTTATAGCGGCCAAAGGTGTTTTCCTGCTCCTGCAAATTGGTACGATCCCAAGTCTCCAAGTGCATCTGTACTAGACGAAGAGCCATATAAGAACCACGCTTCATCCAATCTTTACTATCAGTCCAGACAACCTTGTCGAATTCCTTTTCCGTCGTAACATTGGCAGTACCGTCCTTGAAACCAAAGAGATTTCGAGGCGTCTCCTTACGATCTCCGATGGCTGCAAAACCAGATTTGCTCCACTTCATGGTGATTTTATTACGACCTTTGCGGATCAGATTTCGAACAGCATGAAAGGCTACCTGTTCATCGTCCGCACAGGCTTGTATGACGATATCTCCGCCTGTATACTTGTCCTGCAACTGCTCCTTTGGAAATGGAGGCAAATCACGGAAGAGCTTAGGACGCTTGGATTCCAAGCCAAGTTTTTTAAGAAAATCAGCCGAAACACCAAAAGTCAGGCTCAAGCGATAGGGGTTGAGTCCCACTGTTTCACCTGTATCTGTTGGAGGTAAGAGGGCATTGGAACCATCTTTTTTGACCAGCTCTCCTTCGACCAATTTACTACTATAGTCTGTCCAGTCTTTAAAGAGTTGGATCACTTCTTTTTTATCAGTTGTATGAAGATCTAGAACCACCAAGTAGCAAGCCTTCTGCATGGGAGTCGTAATCCCAGCTTGGTGCTTACCAAAGAAGCTAATATCTTCATCCCCATCAAGGGCTTTTTTTGTTGAACTATCCTGATTAGCGAAAAAAGCAGATGCACCAGAAAGACCAAGCGCAAGCCCAGCCCCTCCAATACCTGCTTTTTTAAGAAATTCACGACGGTCCATTTTTTTATCTAAAAATTTTTCGTCAGTCATTTTTCTTATTTCCCTTCTAGGATAACACCCATTTGTGATAATGGTTCACCAAGTTTAGTTACAGCTTCGGCCAATTCCTTAGTATCTGCCTCACTCAAATCTGTATAAGACTTATAGTTTTTCTCATCAGTCATGTGTTTGTCCAAAAGACCATTGACATTCTTGAATTCAGTTTCCAGAGTCTTAACAAGTTTAGCATCTTTCTTCTGAATCAACGGTTTGAAGAGTTCAAAGATTTTTTCCGCTCCCTCAATATTGGCACGGAAGTCGTAAAGATCAGTGTGTGAGAAGACCTCTTCTTCACCTGTAATCTTTTGAGTTGCTACTTCGTTCAGAAGGTCAACAGCACCTGTCAACATGATATCTGGGGTAACTTTAACAGTTGCAATTTTAGCTTTGAGTTCCTTAATATCGTTAACCAATTGATCTACATAGGCAGCTGTACCCTCTGTCGTGTTGTCTTGCCACATGATACGTTCGATACGGTGGAACCCTGACCAACCGTCTTCTGATTTATTTTCGTCCATGTAATCAACCAAACGGTAGTCGATTTTCACGTCAGACTCACCAAAGCTTTCTGCAATCGGCTCTGAACGCTCGTAAGCCATACGAACCAATGGGTATTGTTTCTTAGCTTCTTCAAGATTTCCTGACTTGAGGGTTTCACTGAATCCTTCAGTATCTTTCAAAAGCTGATCAATTTCGCCTTCTACGAAAGTCTTGTAATCACTTGTGGCCTGCTTCAATTGCTTTTGCTCACTGGCTGTGAGTTTTGAGCTAGTTGAACTTGAATGACTTGAATTACCAGATTTGGCACAAGCCGTCAATAAAAGTCCTGATGCCAAAAGAACAACACCAAGTTTGCTAAGTTTTTTCATGAATGTCTCCTATTTTCAAGATAGTGTTCGACATTTGTCGTTATATATGTGAATCGTCGTTTTATCATTAATAAAAAACGAACGATGATAAGTCAATAATGATCTCTCGTATGTAAGAGAACAATATCTAAACTAACAGAAGAAACCAGCACTGTCAACGGTTTTAGGCTATTTAAGAACTATTCTAAAGAGCAGATAAGAATGATTCTAAATAAAAGAAAAACAACAGGAAATAACCTGTTGCTACTTATTATTTTGTACGACGTTTTCGAAGGAATCCTAGACTAAGAATACTTAGCAGACCTGCTACAAAGAGTCCACGATTTGTCTTTTCACCAGTGGATGGCAGTTGTTTATCAGTCTGATGACTAGCTTCAGTCTTAGCCTGACCATTATCACGATTAACAAGTTCAGCATCTCCAACAAGGTCCTCTTTACCTGAAGCCTTGACATTTGTTTTAGTTGCCTCAGTATTTTTACCACCAAATGACCCGGTCTTTTCAGAAGGCTGATCTACTGCCTCAGTTGGTGTTTTAGCATTAGTCAAACGAATAATAGTCGCTGTTAGTGGATCCAAGGTCAAGATGTGATTGTTGATTGCAACACCTGATAACTCACTAATTCCGGATAAATTGACTTGACTGCCATCTGCCAAAACCAGATAGGATAGGCTATTTGTAATCTTGCTCAAATCAAACTGACGAGCCTTGCTATCAGCATTGACATAGACAAGGTAACGGTCTCCATTCGAAGCAATAGTTTGGTATCCCAATACCAAATCTTCTTGAGCGACATTGTCCTGACCAGGAACTGTCAATAGCGTTAGACGTGCATCTACATCTGCTTTTGATTTGAAATTGAAGGCATCACTAGAATCATAAGAATCATGGATAAAGTAAGGATAGTCAAATGGATTGCCCTTTTCATCCACTAAGAGATGTGACTTATTCGGCACCTTGTCCTCAGACACAGGATAACGGTAGGCAGGATCACGGAACTGTTTGGTGCGGCCGTATTCCTGACCAGAGTGAATAAATGGTGTTCCCTGAGCAGTCAATACCATGAGGTTTCCTAGACGCAAGCGACGATGAATTTCAGCATTATTCTCAGGCTTGCTTGGATCCTTCTTGATTGATTGGGCAATAATATCAAAAAGGGTCAAATTATCGTGAGCAGCAATATATTGAATCACATCACCTGGAGAATCAGCTTCGAAGTTAGTTGGTTGTGCCTTGATATTGTCAAAGACCTTATTAATATCACGTTTGCCACCTGTGATAAAGGCAGGTGTCCCCTCGTTTGGATAACCTGATTTGAGGGTGTTTCGAATATCGTCTGAAAATACAGCTACGGTATCTGTGTCTTTCATCCAAGACTGATCGGCAGGCTGAACAGGGCTATTTTCATCGCCAGTATAAGTCACCCAGCCCTCACCAAGCATAATGAGGTTTGGATTAAGGGCACGTGCAGCATGATAAGCTTGCTCGATACTTTCAGCATCATGGTCACCCATCATATCAAAACGGAAACCATCCACCTTGTATTCCTTAGTAAGATAAGCAATCGAATCAACCAAGACACGACGACTCATATAGTGAGTCGTGCCTAGACGCCCCCCTCCAAAACTCGAACGAGGAGTGCCATCAGCATCCATAAAGTGATAATAATTTGGCTCAAGGTCTTCAAAAATAGCTGTCTTAGCTGTATGATTATAGACCACATCCAAGATAACGCCCATACCGTGGGCATGAATAGCAGCAACTAAATTCTTGAATTCTTCGATACGTTTAGCTGGTTCACTTGGGTTTTCAGAATACATACCCGTCAAAGAGAAATAGTTTTGTGGATCATAGCCCCAGTTGTAGTTACTATCACTTGATGCATAGGCATCCAAACGCTTCCCATTTTGCATTTCATTGACAAAATAGTAGCTTAATACTGGTAAAAGCTGAATATGGGTAACACCGAGATCTTTAAGATAATCCAAACGCTCTGCAAAGGCTGCGAAAGTCCCAAACTGGTGTTTCAATTCAGCTGAGATAGCCTTATCAGAGGTGAAATCTCGGACATGAGCCTCATAAATGATGGCATCTTCTCGAGATTTAAAGTTTGGAATCTTAGCGTAGTCAAGATCTTTTGGTCCATAATTAGCAGGATCTACAAAGGCAGCCTTGGCAATCTTGTGTTCAGGTCCCTTGCTGGCATCGTCACTATTCCAAGCAGCCAAAGACTTAGCATAAGGATCCAAAACGATTACAGACTGATCACCACGTTTAATGCGATATTGATAGAAATAACCTGTTAAGTTTTCCAAACCAAGATCAGTCGCAAGCAAGTCAGCTTGCCAAGTCCCTCGAAGTCCTTTGCTTAGAGCATGTTCAGCAAGAACCATGTCTTGATTATTCTTATCATAGACAATGATATCTACTTGATCTGCACTTGGTGACCAAAGTGTCACATGTGCCTTAGTACCATTCTCTTGAAGACGGGCACCCAATTCACCATCGTAACTGTAGAGCGCATCCTTCAATTGCCAACTCTCAGACGTTTTAAAACTATCATTGCCCAAAGTGACCTTGTAAGGCAGATTTTCCGCAGCAAAATCACCTGTTAATGTAGCTTTTTTGAGTTTAGTATCCAAGTTAAGCTGTTTAAGAGTTGCACTGTTACCATCCTTGTCTGTCACCTTGAGGTCTTTGAGAATATCTTCAGATGAAACATCTTCTAAATTGGTGAAGCTAAGTTCGATTTGGCTTGGACTAAGTTGCTGAGTCCCAGTCAAACGCACATCCTTGACAAAGTAAGGGTTGGTGTAGACTGTCGTATCAGTATCTCGTACGAAAAGCTGACGAGTTTTTTTCAAGTCACTAAATTTATAATCATTTGGTTGAATTTTCACATCATCTCCTGTTTTGCTCTCATCTAAGAGTAAAAATCCGATAGATTTAGCAGCCTCGGTTAGCGGAATGTCTAAATAAGCACCATACTTACCATTTGGTTGGAAATTGACACCATCAGGCCAATTACTTGGGGCATCCTTTACATCTCCCCAATACCATACAGACTTATTGCCATAGTCGCCATCCGTACGGAAATAATTGATACGAACGTGATCTTGAGGGATAGGTTGATAACTGTAAACTTGAAAATCCTTGTCAATCCAAGCCTCATTCATTTGAGGACTAAGAATTTCTACTGCTTTATCCCCTGAAAGGTTCGTTCCAGCAGCATTATTAATCAAGAAACTAAGCTTTTTAGGTGTTGAAGACAGTTTCACATCCAAGTAAACACCATAATCATCCTGTTTGGCTTCTGCAAATGAGGTTGCCCCTGTCGGCCAGGCCCCCTTCTGAGATGATGGTGTCTCAACATCATCCCAAGTCCAAAGACCAAGAGATGACTTGTCTGGACTTGGCAACTCTTGGAAATGCAAGCGAATAGTCCCCTCAGCAATAGGATCCTCAGACGCATTCGTAAGAGTTTGACTATTATTAGTACCTACTGTTTTTGGCGTGTTTTCGCTAGTTTCAGTTAGCTTGGGAATCCCAGTACGGCCAGTATTTTCTTCTGGAAGAGAAACTGGCTCATTTTCTTTGAACACCGTGGCATTCTCAGCTGCTACAGGAGCTGTTGGCGTTTCAGTTACTAGTCCACTGGTAGTAAGACTAGGATCAGCTTGTTCTACCTGTGTGCTAGAGTCGGGCGTTGATACTGCTTCATCTGCTTTTACTCCTTGAACTGCAGCAAAGCTCAAAAAAATAGCTCCAATGGTTACAGAAGCCAAACCTAACTTGTACTTGCGAAGGCTATAACGAAGAACTTTTTCATCATTAGCTTGAGTATTTCTTTTCATAAAAACTCCTTTTGTTAACGTTTTCATGTTTTTTTAATATACCATTTAGCTTTCGTTTATGCAAGCGTTTTCTCTCTTTAAAAATTAAAAAAGAGAGAACCTTAAGATTCTCTCAATCTATTAATTATAAATAGAATAGTAACGCTTAATCCCTGCCACAATTGCGTTAGCCAAAGTCTCCTGATAAGCAGAGGTATTCAAACGGGCTGCTTCTTGAGGATTTGACAAGAAACCTAGTTCAAGAAGGACTGCTGGCGCTGTTGTCTCACGCAAGACCGCAAAGGTTTGACGTTTCACTCCCTGATTTTGGGCTCCAGTCGCATTAATCAGGCTGGACTGGATGGCATTGGCCAAGGTGTCACTCATGCTCAAACGAGTCGGATTAGCATGATAGGTTGCATTAATACGTGATGGATATTCTGCATAAGGTTGGTAATAATAAGTCTCGATACCCTGTGCTGCAGAACTTCCTGAAGCATTGATGTGAATACTTACGAAGATATCTGATTCAGAAGCATTAGCTGCACGTGAACGATCCGTCAAGTCAACATAGGTATCACTGGTGCGAGTGGTTACAACTTGATAGCCTTCTGCTTCAAGTTTAGCTTTCACGCGGCTTTGGATAGCCAAGGTCAAGCTCTTTTCAGAGATACCAAAGTAAGAAGCTCCTGGATCATAGCCACCATGACCAGCATCGAGATAGACAACCTTATTTAAAACATCGTAGTTTCCTCTTGATGCCGAACCGATTTTCTTAGGGGCTACCACATCAGCTGAAGTTGCCCCAAAGCCGATATTCTTACCTGAAGCATCAACAATATAGCCATGAACGATGTACTTGCCTGAATTCCACTTGTGCTGGCTGGCTGAAATAGTCACTTTATAAGAACCATCATCTTGTTTTGTGGCATTATGCCAAACAAGATCATCCTGACCATTTTGCTCAGACCAAACAGGGATAAGGACACCTGAAATACCACTTGGATTGGTCAGGTTGGTGATAAGAACATCAAAAGTTCCACGATTTTTATCGTTGTTTGTGATGGTCAAAGTTCCCTGAGTCTTAGTGATATCAAGTGTCACTTGTTTGCCACCTAGGCCAATGTATTTCCCCTCATTATCAACCAAGTAAACATGAGAATTATAAAGACCACTATCACCCTTATGGTTGCTTGAACGAACAGTTACTTTATAGTCTCCGTTGGCTTGCTTAGCTGCCTTGTACCAGATGATATCATCTTGGCCGTTCTTTTCTGACCAAGTAGGAACTAGTACTTCTTTGAAACCTCGTGGCGCAACCAAGTTTGAAATGACAAGATCATAGCTACCTGTAGCATTGTTGAGACCAGTGATAGCAAGGTCGGCTTTAGGTTCTGACAAAGTAACTCTTGTTTGTGTCCCGCCCACACCGATTTGTGAACCGTCGTTTTGGACATAGTAAAGATGAACATTGTAAAGACCGGTTACGTTTTTGTGGTTAGCTACTTGAACAGTAACCTTGTAATTGCCATCTGTTTGACGTGTCGCTTCATACCAACGAATATCGTCTTGATCATCAGCCTCAGACCAGACTGGGACTTGAACCGTTCGAACCCCCTTAGGGCTATAAACATCGCTGATGACCACATCAAAAGTGCCAGCACCATTGTTATTTAAGATAGAAATACTACCGCTTGGCTTAGTTTCATTAACCTCAACCACGGTCTCAGTCAAATACTGACGGTTGCCATCCTTATCGACGAGATAAACATCTGCTCTGTATTTACCAGTTGAATGTTTATGATCTGAAGCCTTAATTGTCACACGATAGCTACCGTCTGCTTGCTTACTTGCCTTATGCCAAACCAAATCATCTTGACCATTAACAAGACTCCATGATGGGACCAAGATTTCCTTCAAGCCATTTGGTGCAACAATATTGCGAACCACAGCATCAAAAGTGCCTGTAGTTGCATTATTATTTTCAATCGTTAGGCTTGCGCTTGGACGAGATTGGCTAACTTCCACAACTTTTTCAGTCAAGTAGAAACGCTTGTTGAAATTATCTACGATATAAGCATCTGCACGGTATTTACCAGTTGAATTTTTGTGGTCACTTGCCTTAATGGTAGCTCGGTAAGAACCATCTGCTTGTTTCGTCGCCTTATGCCAAATCAAATCATCTTGACCACCAACGAGACTCCATGACGGTACTAAGATTTCTTTGACACCTGTAGGGGCAATAATATTTTTCACCACAGCGTCAAACGTGCCTGTAGCTGCATTATTATTTTCAATAGTTAAGGTTGCACTTGGACGAGCGTAATTAACAGATACTACTTTCTCAGAAATATAATGTCTCTTATTTGTTCGATCAACAACATAGGCATCAGCACGGTAATTACCAGCCTCCCCCTTGTGATCAACCGCCTTAATGGTTACACGATAAGAGCCATCCATTTGCTTGGCTGCCTTATGCCAAATCAAGTCATCTTGACCATTGGCTAGACTCCAAGATGGGACAAGAACCTCTTTAACACCCAAGGGTGCCACAATATCTCGAACCACAGCATCAAAGGTACCAGTGACCTTGTTGTTGTTCTCTATTAAGAAGCTTGCCTTAGGTTTAAGAACATCAGTATCATGAGATGAACCTGAGGCATGAGTTAACTTAGCAGGTTCAGCCACGGTATTGCTTGAAACCTCAGAAGCAGTCGGTACCGTCGCATTTTCTGAACTCGCTACTGTGTTCGCCTGAACTACAGATTCAGAGGCAACGACTCTTGATTCAGATGCTACAATCGTTGTTGAGCTTGCTTGACTAACTTGTGGAGCACTTGAGTTTGCTACTTCACTTGTGGCTGTAGATGTTACCGCCACAGTTGAACTTGGACTTACTGATGGTGACTCTTGTGCAAGAACTGCTCCACCACCAAAAATTTCTGCTGCTGTCGCAGGTTGATACTGGTTCCCTTCAGTAACCGTAGGCATTTGCGTAGCTACCTCATCCGCACTGGCCACCTGAGTGGTCACTGCCATGAGAACAGCTGCACTGGCATAGTAGATAAAATCTTTTGTTCGCATCTAACTTTCCTTTGACACTTTTTCATACGTCACCCATTTTACCATAGAAAATGTCTTACGAATAGAGCAAAAGTGATAATTATCTAAAAAAACTATAAAAATGATAAAAAAATAAGTAATTTCTATGCTGAAAGCATCAATGCCATCCAAATAAAGAACCTAAAAGCCCATAAATATGAGATTTCAAACATGTATATAATATTCTGAAAATAGGTAAAAATAAAATATGACTATCAAGAATGTACACCAAAAAAAGCCCTTAGAAGTTACCTTCCAAAGACCTTTCATTAATAGATTAAGCAAAGATTGAGAAGAATGGTGCACCAAGCTTAGTATCCATTGCATCTCGACTCTGAACACCATGAATGTAATCCAATGAATACCAACCATTGTTATTGGCGTTAAATGGATCACGAACATAAGTTTTACCATTATCATAGCCATGAAGCACGATTTCATGCGTGTAAGGATAATTGATAAATTGGCTTGCTCCTACTGCTGCCAGAACGTGTTGGCCTGACATCAAAGCTGAAGCAATGTTAGCAATGCTTGAAAGCATGTTGCTCTTGAGACCCCAATTTTTACTTGCTAATACAATACCATCCGCGTCTGTACCAGCAACTGATGTTTTATTGAATGAATTTGTATTGTAGTACAAATAATCCGCAACTGTCGTTGGTGCAATTACTGTTCCCAAAATATCTGTAAAAGTCATGGCAAGTGATGTTGGAACACAACCTGACTGGTCCATATTGCTGACACCATACCACTTAGAAGCCCAACGAGGATCACGTTGAGAATAATAAGTCGTCTGAGGCTCAACACGACGATTACGTGGAGCAAGAGCTGTCTCACCAAGGTTGAATCCGTCTACAGTATTGTCTACATAGTCTACATAAACATGAGTCGTATAGTTACCAATGAGATTCTTATGATTAACAGTCGATACATTGATTTCAGTATGTGTTCCAGTAGGTGCCGTATTGTACCAAGAAAGGTTTCCTTGGTTACTCTCTGACCATACAGCTACACGGATATTCTTAATTTGACGTCCTTGTGGTGCCTGATCAACCACTACTGTGTAACTACCAGCTTCTGAATTAACATTAGTGATATAGGTTTGCGTTTTAGTCTTAGCATTACGGAATTCAACTGTCGTTGTTGTGCCACCGACACCAACTTGTGAACCATCATTTAAAATGTAGTACAAATGAATATTGTACAAGCCTGTTGAGTTTTTATGGTTAGTAGCTTGAACATTTACCGTATAAGTGCCATTTGCTTGGCGTGTCGCTTCATACCAACGAATGTCATCTTGTCCATCTTTTTCAGACCAAATAGGCACTTGAACAGTACGAACACCTTTAGGACTATAAACATCACTGATAATGACATCAAAAGTACCAGTATCTTTATTGTTATTAACTACTGAAATAGTACCGACTGGTTTATTATGTTTCACATCCACAATTGTTTCAGTGACATAATGACGTTGGTTGGCATTATCTACGATATAAAGGTCAGCACGGTAATTTCCTAGAGAATTCTTATGCTCACTAGCCTTAATAGTAACACGGTAGCTACCATCAGATTGACGACTAGCCTTATGCCAAACCAGATCATCTTGTCCGTTAACTAGACTCCATGAAGGAACTAAGACTTCCTTAACCCCATTTGGTGCTACGATATTGCGAATAACAGCATCAAAAGTACCTAAATCAGCATTATTATTTTCAATAACGAGACTTGCGCTAGGGCGAGTTTGAGTAACTTCTACCACTTTTTCAGTGAGATAGAAACGTTTGTTAGAGTCATCTACAATGTAGGCATCAGCACGGTATTTACCTGTTGAATTCTTATGATCCGTTGCTTTGATAGTCACTCGGTAAGAACCGTCGGCTTGACGAGTTGCCTTATGCCAGATAAGGTCATCCTGACCACCAGCCAAACTCCATGATGGAACAAGAACCTCTTTTAAACCTGTAGGTGCAACAATATTACGAACAACGGCATCAAAAGTACCTGCTGCAGTATTGTTGTTTTCAATCGTAAGAACACCGCTTGGTCGAGCATAATCAACAGACACTACTTTTTCGGCAATATAATGACGATTGTTAGCGTTGTCCACGATGTAGGCATCAGCACGGTAATTCCCTTTATTGCCCTTATGCTCACTTGCCTTAATGGTGACACGATAGCTACCATCATTTTGCTTGGTTGCCTTATGCCAAATAAGGTCGTCTTGACCATTTTCAAGACTCCATGATGGGACTAAAACCTCTTTAACACCTAGTGGTGCTGAGATATTAGTGATAACGGCATCAAAAGTTCCTGCCTTAGCATTATTGTTTTCAATAGCAAAACTTGCTTTAGGTTTCAACTGCTCCGGTGTCTTACCAATGAAGACTTGCGTAGTTGTTCCACCAACACCCGTCATTTGACCATCTTTTTGAATATAGTAAAGATGGATGTTATAAAGGCCTGTTGAGTTTTTATGAGCTGAAGCCTTAACGTTTACTGTATAAGTTCCATTATTTTGACGGTTAGCCGTATACCAGATAATGTCATCTTGACCATTAATTTCTGACCAAATTGGAACAGAGACTGTTTCAACACCATTTGGTGCTTTGACATTAGAGATGACTACATCAAAGCTACCAACAGTTGGATTATTGTTGACAATAGAAATGGTTCCACTCAAATTGCCTTGAGTTGCATCAACCTCAGCACTAGCATTAGCTGTGAAACGTCCTGTATAATCCACGCTGTGGTCGAAGACATGTTTACCTGGCAGGAGATTAGCAGTTGCTGTAAACTGCCAAGCACCAGTTTTAGCATTGTAACGCATGTTTTTAGCGCTTGTAGCTGTAAGAGTTGATGATGGGTACTGTGCGACCCAGAAATTTTCGATACCAAATTGAGAGGTTGAGACAGGTCCACGGTAGCCTAGATTATTCTCATCCAACCAGCTGGCACTTGTGTAGAACATCAAGTTGTTGTATCCATGCTTACGCATTTCATTAACCCATGCTTGAGTATTACGGTTGACATTTGGAAGCATCTTAGAGTCTTCGAAATCATTAACCATAACAGTACTCTTTGGAAGGTTAAGATTTTGTGCAGCTTGAATGTAGAAACGAGCCTCTGCACGTGCTTCTTCCTCAGTCGTGTAACGAGAAAAATGATAGGTTGATACTTGAAGACCGGCAGTTTGAGCATTGCGAACTTGTGATGGTGCTTTAGGGTTGTTGTACCAAGTATCCTCAGTCAACTTGACTACGACCCCACCAACACCTTGGCGTGCAAGAGCACGATAGTCATCTACACTGATTTCACCATTATGGCTGCTGACATCGATAAAAGTCTTCGGTTGCACCTTAAGAGTTGGCGAAGGAACATCCGTAGAATTCGTTAATTTAGCAGGTGTTGCTACAGTGCTATTTGACATTTCTGAACTTGTCGCACTTGTAGAAGCAGTTTCACTTTCTGAACTAACAACTGAAGATGTTACTGAAGTTGATGCCACAGCAACAGTAGAGTTAGCTACCGAAGTTGATGCCGTTGCCGTTGCAGCCTCGGAACTCTGTGAAGCAGGAGACGTAGATACCGCTGGAGCACTAGCTTTTGTCACTTCACTCGAAGCTGCGGGTGCTGAAACCGTTGAACTAGGAGTTACAGGTAAGGCTGCTTCTCCACCAAAAATCTCAGCCGCTGTCGCAGGTTGATACTGATTTTCTTCAGTAACAGAAGGCGTTTGTGTCGCCACTTCGTCTGCTTGGGCAACCTGTGTTGTGACAGCCAAAAGAACAGCCGCACTAGCATAGTAGATAAAATCTTTCGTTCGCATTTAACTTTCCTTTTGCATTTGTAATACTTGAACCATTTTACCACAGAAAAACTCTCGTGGAAAGGTTATTATTAAAATTTTTCTAAATAAAATAGAAATATTATAAAATTATAAACAAACTTTCTCTCTTGATAGAAAACTCTTTAACTTATTATTCGTATTTTTCTTCAAAACTATTGAAAATCCGTGACGATTTTTTCAAATAAATAAAAATGGAAATGTATGAAAAAAATTCCCGAACCTTTGTCCGAGAATTTAATTTATCTTTATTTACGTTTTGGTGGGTTATGGATTGCTTCTCCAAGTACGTCGGCAAAGGCTTCGTACATGTTTTCAGAGAAAGTTGGGTGACCGTGGATAGATTGCAAGAGCTCATCTACAGTCAATTCATTTTCCATAATTGTTGACGCTTCGTTAATCAATTCAGCTGCAGCCGGTCCAATGATATGAACACCAAGGATTTCATGGTACTTCGCATCTGCAACGACTTTAACAAAACCTTGAGCTTCGTTTGAAGCAATAGCACGTCCATTACCAGCAAAGCTTGATTTACCAATGAGGACATCACCATATTTAGCGCGTGCATCTTCTTCAGTAAGACCACACATTGCGACTTCTGGGTGTGTGTAAACAGCTGCAGGTGTGTAGTCAAGGTGAGCCTTACGAACGTTACCATGCATAGCATTTTCAGCTGCAACTTCACCCATACGGTAAGCAGCGTGAGCAAGCATCTTAGTTCCGTTTACATCACCCGGTGCATAGATACCAGGGATTGATGTTTCTTGATAAGCATTCACTTTGATACGACCACGGTCTAATTCAAGGTTAAGATTTTCAAGACCATCCAACTGAGGAACACGACCGATTGAAAGAAGGGCGCGATCAGCTACAATCTCTTCACCATTATTAAGTTTAAGGGTCAATTGGTTGTTGGCTTCAACAATTTCAGAAACACCAACAGAAGTCATGATCTTCATACCCTTCTTAGCAAGGATTTTTTGAAGTTCAAGTGACACTTCTTTATCCATAGCAGGAATAATGCGGTCAGCCATCTCAACAACAGTTACTTCTACACCGTATGAAGCATAAACAAGACCAAGTTCGATACCAACGACACCACCACCCATAACAGCAAGTGATTTAGGCAATTCACGCAAGTCAAGGATATCATCTGATGTCATCACAAGTTGTGACTCAATTCCAGGGATATTGATACGTGAAACTTTTGATCCAGTCGCAAGGATAATATTACGTCCCTTGATTGTTTCTGAACCAATAGTAACTGTCTTATCTGGGTTAACTTGACCAAGACCATTGAAAATAGTAACCTTGTTAGCCTTCAAAAGACCTTGAACACCACCAGTAAGCGTCTTAACAACAGAGTTCTTAAAGTCAACAGTCTTATCCATATCGATAGTGTAGTTTGTTGACGCTAGGTTGATACCACGACCTGCAGCAATCTTAAGCCCATCAAGGATTTCTGCATTTTTAAGGTAGGTCTTAGTTGGAATACATCCCTTATTCAAACATGTTCCACCAAATTCTGATTTTTCAACGATAGCAACCTTACCGCCAAGTTGTGCTCCACGGATGGCCGCATAGTAACCAGCTGGACCACCACCAACAACAACGATATCATATTCGTTATCAGCAAGCGGTGCTTTTTCTACTGCCGCTGGAGCTGGTTGAGATGGAGCTTTAGGGACTTCAAGTCCAGCAGCTTCCAATTGAGCAGTTGCTTCTGCAACAGGTGTGCTCGCAGCATTGTCAGCTACAACTTCACCTTCTGCTCCAATATAACCAATAACCTCAGTAACTGGTACTGTTTCACCAGCCTGACGAGTAATCTTCAAAAGAACACCTGAATCTTCTGCTTCAAGTTCCATGTTCGTCTTATCTGACATGATTTCAAGAAGAATATCTCCTTCATTAACCACGTCTCCCTCTTGTTTTTTCCACTCGATGATTTCACCTTCTTGCATGTCCACACCAAGCTTAGGCATAATAATCTCAAAAGCCATTTATAAGATACCAAGAGCGACCAGAAAGCGACTGAAAATTAGGCGTCCGACACGTCAGCCTGCTGACGTAGACGGACGGTCTATTTTCCAAGCTTTCCGCTCGGGTTCAGTTACACCCTCTGGTTCGCCCTCTCCTTTCTATTTAAAACTTCAGTTTTCAGATATTTTTTACTTAAATCAACAATTCCATTGGATTTTCAAGCAAATGCTTCAAGTCAACCATGAATTTAGCACCATTCATACCATCAACAATACGGTGGTCAATAGTCAAGCAGAGACCCATGATTGGACGTACGACAACTTCTCCATCAACAACAACTGGAGTCTGAATAGTTGCTGAAACACCAAGGATAGCTGAGTTTGGTTGGTTGATGATTGGGTTAAATGACTTAGTTCCAAACATTCCCAAGTTAGTAATAGAGAAGGTTGAACCTGACATTTCTGCAGCCTTCAATTTACCAGCTTGAGCTTTCTTGATGACATCCTTAGAAGCCACAACAAACTCAGACAAACTCATCTTATCTGCACCGTGAACGACAGGTACAATCAAGCCATCATCGAGACCAACGGCAATACCGAGATTAACAAATTTGTGTAATTCGATATTTTGAGCATCGTCAATCAAGGATGCATTGAGGTAACGGTGTTCCTCTTTCATAAGGGTACGCACAACTGCCAAACCAATCAAATCAGTGAAGGTTACCTTCATGCCCGTCTTATTCATGATTGGGTCAAGGACTTGCTTACGAAGAGCCATAAGGTTAGTCATATCAACATCATAGTTAAGAGTAAAGGTTGGTGCAGTCAAGTATGAGTGCGTCATTCCCTTAGAAATTGCCTTACGCATAGCAGACATTGGGATAACTTCCACGCCTTCTGGCAAGACTTTTTCAGGTTTAGCTTCAACCACAGGTGCAGCAGCCACTTCTTTAACTTGCGCTGGAGCACTGATTGCAAGGATATCTTCCTTAGTAATCTTACCACCAAAGCCTGTTCCAGATACGCTAGCTAAGTCAATACCAAGGTCCGCTGCAATCTTACGTGCCAATGGAGTCGCCTTAGGTTGAGCACCTTTAAAGTTCTCAACGTCATCAGCATGAACACGACCTTTTGCTCCAGTTCCTGGTACTTGAGCGAGGTCAATCCCCAACTCACGCGCCACCTTACGAGCCTTAGGTGTTGCACGTACTTTGCCACCTTCGTGTACGGCAGGGGCCTGGGTTTGAGCTGCCACTACAGGCTCTGCTACAGCGGCAACTTCTTCAACTTTTGTCGCAGGTTCAGTAACAGGTGCGCTAGCTGCGTTGTCAGCTACCACTTCACCTTCTGCTCCAATATAACCAATAACCTCAGTAACTGGTACAGTTTCACCAGCCTGACGGGTAATCTTCAAAAGAACACCAGAATCTTCTGCTTCAAGTTCCATGTTCGTCTTATCTGACATGATTTCAAGAAGGATATCTCCCTCATTAACCACATCACCCTCTTGTTTCTTCCACTCGATGATTTCGCCTTCCTGCATATCAACACCAAGCTTAGGCATAATAATCTCAAAAGACATATTTTATGATACTAAGAACGCTAAAATGCGACAGAATTTTAGGAGTTTTACGTTAGTGTCCTTGCACACCAGTAAAACTATCTAAATTCCGAAGCATTTCGTTCGAGTTCAAATTGACTCAAACGCTTTAACGCCCTCTCCTTTCTACTTTAAATTATAATTTCCGATACTCCCACAGTTAAAACAAGAAACACATTTTACTAGCGAGAAATATCACTTAACCGTCGCTAGAAAGTTAGTTTCCTTTATTGACCATCTTGATAATAGCAGCCTTAATCTTTTCAACATCTGGAAGAACCGCTTGTTCCAAGACACGCGCATAAGGTACAGGCACATCTTCACTTGCCAAACGTACAATTGGGTGGTCAAGGTAATCAAATGCTTCACTTTCTGTAACCATAGCAGCAATCTCACCGATGAATCCACCAGTCTTATAAGCATCATTGACCAACATAAGTTTACCAGTCTTCTTAACTGACTCGAAAATCAATTCCTTATCAAGTGGGATAAGCGTACGTGGGTCAACAACCTCAACATTGATACCTTGTTCAGCCACTTCTTCAGCAGCCTTAAGAACACGTTCCAACATACGACCATATGTGACAATAGTAAGGTCAGTTCCTTCACGCTTGATTTCACCTTTTCCAAGTGGAATGTAGAAATCAGGATCTTGTGTTACTTCCTCTTTTTTACCGTAAAGTGCTTTTGGTTCCATGAAAATAACAATGTTATTATCTTGAATAGCAGATTTCAAAAGACCTTTAGCATCGTTAGCATTACCTGGAGCAACCACTTTAATCCCTGGAATGTGAGTCAACCATGACTCAAGAGATTGTGAGTGCTGTGCCGCAGAACCAATCCCTGAACCAGATGCCACACGGAAGGTTACAGGAGTCTTCAAACCACCACCAAACATGTAGTTATTTTTTGCGCCATTATTAACGATAGCGTCAAGGGCAATCGTGATGAAGTCCATGAAAGTCAAGTCAACGATTGGACGAAGACCTGTAATAGCAGACCCAACAGCTGCACCAGCGATAGCAGCCTCTGAAATTGGTGTATCTCTAACACGTTTTTCACCAAACTCTGCCAACATACCAACTGATGTACCGAAGTCACCACCATAGATACCAACATCTTCACCCATAAGGAAGATATTTTCGTCTTTACGCATTTCCTCGCTCATAGCAAGGTTTACTGCCTCACGCAAGGCCATCAATTTTGTTTCACTCATACTTGTATTCCTCAACCTTTCTCTTTAGTCTACCCATACATCTTCAAAGGCAACTGAAAGTTCTGGATCTGGGCTATTTTGGGCGAACTCATAAGCTGCATCAACCTCTGCCTTAACTTGGCTTTGGATAGCATCTAACTCTTCAGCGCTTGCGATATTTTCAGAAACGAGATAGTCACGGTATTTAATAATAGGGTCGTTATTGTTCTTCCACTCGTCAACTTCTTCCTTAGTACGGTAAACACCCGCATCGGCAGTTGAGTGACCAAACCAGCGGTAAGATTCTACCTCAACGATAGCAGGACCGTTGCCACCACGGACATGCTCAACAGCCTTGCCCATTGTTTCATATACAGCCAAGACATCGTTCCCATCTTCACAGTAGAAACCAGGAATACCATATGCTTCCGCACGTGTATAAAGGTGAGGTGTGTTTGTAGCTTTATGGATATCCATTGAGATACCATAACGGTTATTGATGATAAAGAAGATAACAGGTAATTTCCAAGTAGCTGCCATATTGACTGACTCATGGAATGAACCTTCGTTGGTTGCGCCATCTCCAGAGAATGCCACAACAATGTTTCCTGTTTCTTTGTATTGCTGAGTGAGGGCTGCACCTACGGCAAGAGCGTAACCACCACCAACGATACCATTAGTACCATAGTTACCTTTTTCAAAGTCAGCCAAGTGCATAGAACCACCACGGCCCTTAGAAACACCAGTTGCTTTACCAGCAAGTTCTGCCATCATTTTATTCAAATCCATGTCTTGGGCGATAGATTGTCCGTGACCACGGTGATTTGAAAAGAAGATATCGTCATAGCTCAAGTGTTGAACAGCACCAACGTTGGCTGCTTCCTCACCAACTGAAAAGTGAGTCATCCCTTGAACAAAACCACGACGAACCAATTTATTAATACGTGAATCAAATTCACGAATACGTTCCATTTTAGTGAACATCTCAAGATGTGTCTCTTTAGAAAGTTTTACCATATCGATCTCCTCTATCGAAATTTTTCTATACATCTAGGATAGGTTAAAAAAACTTAATGAGCAAGAAATATGCTTGAAAAATGAAAAGCCTTACAACCTTATCACTTATAGGCAATCCGTATGCTTTTTTTTAGCGCATTATGATATAATTGTATAGATTTTACCCGAATAGGAGAATATTTGATATTGAGTGACGTCATCGTTCACGGGCTTACGGCATGTATAGCTTTTATTTTACAAATTGTTATCTTCAAGATGACCACCCAGAGGTCTCTTAGATACTGGATTCTTATTTTAGCAGGAATAGCAATTTTCGCCACTAGTTATTTTGGTATTTCCTTTCCAAAATCTGGTTTTATTGCACTTGTGCTCTTTCTAGCTAACAAATCCTACAAAAATCTGAGACATACCATTTTGGAGACTTCCTTCATACCTTTCACCTTTGCCTTAATGGTGAGACTAGTCATTTTCCTGATTATTCCAATCTTTTTCCCTTCTGTCCTAGATTATTATTTTGCTGGTCCATTTATACTCTTGCTTGCCTTTTTGCTATGGTTTGCTCAAAGTGCCCTTCTACAGGTGGACTACACTCGAATGATGCAAATTGACAAAGCAAGACCATGGTACAAATCAACCTCTGTTGCTCTTTGTGCTCTAGCCATTATTTACTTTGCTTCTGAACTTCTTTCAACAAACATTCACTTTACCATTGCCTTTCTTATTATTACAGCTCTGATTCTATCTGGACAGGTTAATCTCTATAGAAAGGACCTCAGTGCGCAAACACAAGAAGTTCAAGAAGAACATTCTCAGCTTCTTCAAAAATCAAGCCAGAACATCAATACCTGGTACCAGAAAAAGACTAGCCAAGAACTCTTTATCAAGGACGAAGCTGAAAATCTCTACGATATCATCCGTTTCCAACAAAACGAGGAGGCTCAGGAGTTAATTGACTACTTGCTGACTCCGAATCCGCTCGATAAAAAGATTGATCATTTTTATCGAGATAAACTTGAAAATATTAAACTTCCTGATTTGCGAGTCCTCTTTGAAGCTAAATTCCTAAAGGCAAAAGAATTGGATGTTTGGGTTAGTATGGAGGTTCCAGAACCCATTACCGTTTATCCTATTTATCCTTTAGATTGGGTATATGTCCTATCAACAATCTTGGATCACGTCATTGACCAAGCACAAGATAGTGAACAGAAATACCTTAGCTATGCTTATTTTAAAGACGAGGATAGTCAACACTTTGTCGTTGAAAGTTCAAGCACTAAAGAAGATTCAGCTATTACCTCTGATTTCTCTGATCCCGAACTGAAACGCGTCAATAAGATCCTATCCACTTATCCAAACGTTAACATCGTTTCTAATACACGTGCTGGTATTTACCGCTTACAAATCGAGATTGACATGACAAAAGGAGGTTACAATGATTACTAATATTATCAATCCTCTCTTACAGGCTGTTAGTTTCATTTCTATTTGGTACCTCTACCAGACTATGTCTAAGGTTAAGCCACTACGAGGACACCTCTTACTGCTATTTTTGTCCTATGTAGCTGCAGCATCCTATTTTAATCTCGTAAAAATCGTTGTAGACCCTCTTTTCTTCCTTGTTGCTGATCTGGCCCTTGTAAAAGAGCGTTCATTCTATCATCGTTTGCTTTACGCTTTTTATCCAACTATCCTTTTTGATATGGCCACACGACTACTTTCACTTGTCATCCTCCCTCACATCTTACATATCAAAGGTGATGTTACTCTCGATACTAACTTATATATCCTGACCTACATCTTAGCTCCATTAATCATTTTCCTAACGCTTAAAATCTTCGCTGTAGACCTAAATCAGATGAGTAGTCTTGACGAAGTTTGGGCTAGACGTAACTGGTTGCGAAGCACTGCCTTCCTAGCTGTCTATTATGTCTTCTTTACTGTTATCCATGGTCTTAACAGTATCCTTACGACAACTAATGATCCTAAAAATTTATTTGAAATAGTTTTCAAGGTCAGTCCTAATAGTTCTGTTATCTTAGTGCTCTATATCACCCTACTACTATGGGATTTTTACAATTGGAACCAGGCTGTCCACCAACAATCTATCGATAGACTGAACAAAGAACGTCATAAATTGTTGGGTACTATGACTAACTATAGCAAAGCCTTTATCCAGATTATTATGCAAAAGCAAACGTCCTTCGACTTATTCAAGAAAAATCTCAAGGAGGTTTCTCTTGCCTTGGAAAATGAAGATACCGCCAAAGCTACGAGCCTACTTGAAATTTATAAAACGGACAATGCTAGCATTGGTAATCCAGAGACTCAAGAACACTTGGATAGGCTTAGCAATCCAATAATAGCAAGTTTTCTTTCAAATCGTATTTTGGAAATGAGAGCGTCACATGTCGATATTTCCATTAATATCAGCCCTCAGTTTGGTGAGATTCCTTTACCTGACTTAGATTTATATCAACTGCTCCAAGCTTCGGATAAAGCGATATTTAAACTACTTCGTCCTGATATCAAGGTCATCAGTAGTTACCTGCAACTGGATCACTCACAACTCCTTGTCGTTGAATTACCAGTTTTGGCTGATAAGGTTAGTAAAGATAAAGAACTGAATGATTTGGTTAAGACTTTGCCAAATGTTGACTATCGCATTGGTTTACATGCAGGTTATCTGACTCAAATAATTGAAATCTTTGAACCTGGATATTAAGATGATATTGAAAAAGAGCCAACGGCTCTTTTTTGTTGCTTTATATCTCTTCACTCTCAAACTTCCTAGCATTTTTGAACGAAGATAATTCTTCGACATACAAAAAGACACCCAAAATCATATAGACTGAGTGTCTCTACAAATAGTAAACTCCGACTAGTAGGCTTAGAAGGCACCGCCTCCGCCGCCTCCGCCACCACCAGAGAAGCCACCGCCTCCAAAGCCGCCACTACCACTATTTGAATTGATAGAAAAGCTACTTACGGTATCTGAGGCAGAAACGTAAGATTCTAGATAATTGACATTATTCATCATGATAAACGGTGCTGCTGAATAAGTAAACTCATCTAGAGATGGATTGCTGAGGTGAATGTTGTAACGTTTTAGGACATCACTAACTTTTTTCGCCTGTCCATAGAGTGTCGCATAAACCAGGATACGATTCCAAAGGATAACAGATTCTAGTTCGGATTCTCTAAAACTAGGAATACTCTTAATCATATTTTTAAAGCTATGCCACTGATAATAGGTTGAAATTTGAGTTGCATCAAGACATCTCTGACGACGTCTTTTCACCAAGAACCAGAATAAAAGGGTAAGTCCTGCTATAGGTAGAAGGCCTAGAATATAGTAAAAACCTAGTCCTGATCCAAAGGCAGCAAATAAGAACAAGGTTGAAAGAATACAAAGCACCATTGAAAGTACCAAAGCTGCTACTCCCAATATGTTAAATGTCTTTTCTTTCGGACTAAAATCTCTATAAATTTTAGGAAGTCCAAGCGCAAATTCCTCTTTTTCTACGCCTTTTGCTACCTGATAGCCGTCATTAGTGAATTGATATTTGACACGTTTTCCCTGAGAACGTATTGCTTCACGCTCATAGCTTGTTCTAGCACTCTTAAATTGTTTTTCTAGAGCGTCTTTGTCAAGATAATAGCGCGAGAACATTTCCGTATCTGTAATCTCGGTGCGACCATCAAACAACATATCCAAGAAAGCACCTTCAAATGAAGAGAGACCTTCCTTTTCAATACGTGTCAGAATATTACTGTCACCTTCTTGTCTATAAATGAGATAACCTCTATCAATCAAATCAAGGATGGTTGCTTGGACCATATATTTAAACTTCAGAGGACCCGTTTCTTCTTTTAGACCTGTTTTGTCAAACGACTGATTATAAACATTCTTGGCTAGGACCAAAGGTGCTAAATCTTGAGGGGCTTCATACAGACGAGCATCTCGAGGGAAAGAAGGTGTTCTAGTGCTATAAATAACAATGAGGTAACATAAAATACCAACAAGAACAAAGCTTAAGATCACAAGTGGTAAGATGACATAAAATAGATGTCGAAACTGTTCTTTAGATTTCTTGATATCTGCTTCTTTTTTTAGAAAGTCTGCCTTATTCGTCTTATTTAATAAGTAAGCCTGATTATTTTCTCGTAAAGCACTGGTCATCGGCCAGTAGGCGTGTAATTCCAATTTACCTGATGCTGGTAAATTGTCTACATGAACCTGATAACCTGTAGAAGTACGCCTAACCTGTGGATCTTTTCCAAAATAGCCAGCGTGAGCGTAAAGCTCTCCTTGACTTGCATCTAGACCATCAACTGTAAAATCAACTTGTCCAAATCCTTTATCCCAATCAGAGATAGGAAACCAATTTAAAACTGCAATATCTGAATATAGATTCAACAGGTGTTGGATCTGCCAAGTAACTTTGAGGACAACTCTATCACCATCTGAACCTGAATTATAAACTTTAAGTTTGACGCCATCATAGGAGTCTGTTTTTTCAACAGTAATATCTGTCTTTTCTTTCCCATTTACAGTTGCCGAAACCTTTGGGTCATCCATGATAGAATAGCCACCAATTTTTCCCAAGGTTACATACTGACCTTTATAGTCACTATCAAAATCATAAGTCACTTCCTGAGTAAAGGTCGCATTACCATCATCATGTATTGAAAGGTGACCAACATAGGAAGGGAGACTATACTCTACCTCATCAGCTTTGACATGTTGCAAAGACAATGGCAGAAAACAGACTAACAACACAGTTAAAGTAACATATTTAACAAGACCTTTCAGTATCTTTTTCATCATTTTGCTCCTTCAAGGACTAAAAAAACAGGTGCAACACCAACTGTCTCGATGTGCCCTGCTCTGATCCCTTATTTAGGCTTGATAAACAATCTCACCGTCACAGATAGTGTATTTAACACTGCCCGTAAGCTCTTCGCCTACAAATGGTGAATTGGCTGCTTTAGACTTAAAGTCTGCTGTGACCTGACGTTTTTCTTTGTCCGCAAAGATTACAAGGTCAGCTGGTCCATTTTCAGCCAAGTAACCGGCATCGAAGCCATAAAGATCAGATGGGTTGCTAGTCATTACTTTCAAGAGTTCCGTCAAGCTTAAGTGACCCGCTTCAACCAAGTAGGTCAATCCAAGAGATAGAGATGTTTCAAGACCAGTCATTCCTGATGGTGCTTTAGTCACATCATCGACATTCTTTTCATCTGCATGGTGTGGCGCGTGGTCTGTGGCAATAACTGAGATGACTCCAGATTTCAACCCTTCGATAACGGCCTGACGGTCAGATTCCAAACGAAGTGGTGGGTTCATCTTGGCATTAGCACCTTTTGAGAGCAAGAGGTCTTCAGTTTTAGAGAAATGCTGAGGTGCCACTTCGGCAGTAACTTGCGCTCCAAGTTTTTGGGCAAATTCAACTACTTTTACAGATTCAGCTTTTGACAAGTGTTGAATATGAACATGTGCTTGTGTATCATAAGCAATCATGACATCACGCGCAATCATACTGTACTCAGCTACACCAGTTGCCCCACAAATATGGAATTCTTTTTTAGCAATATTTTCATTGAAACCGAGAATGCCATTAAGATCTGGATCCTCCTCGTGAAGGCTGATAAAGGTATTATTCTCCTTAGCTAGCTCCATGGCCTTTTTGACAATACCAGCATTGGTCAATGGAATACCATCATCTGAGAATCCAACTGCACCGGCCTCAAGCAAGCCCTTAAAATCAGTGATGTTTTCACCATCAAAGTTCTTTGTAATAGTCGCAACAGACTTAACATGGATATTTTCCTTAGCTGCTGAAGTCAAGACTTCCTCCAAGGTTTCCTTGTCTGAAATCGTTGGATTAGTGTTAGCCATCATGACAACTGTTGTAAAACCACCTGCAGCCGCTGCCAAGGCACCAGTATGAATGTCTTCTTTGTGGGTTTGACCTGGCTCACGGAAATGAACATGGATATCCACCAAACCAGGAGCAACCACAAGACCAGTCGCATCGATGACTTGAGCATCTCCAGCTTCGATGTTTTCCGCAATCTTAACGACTTTTTTACCATCAACAAGAACATCAGCTTGCGTATCCAAACCAGACTTAGGGTCTACAACACGACCATTTTTAATCAGTAACATAATCTTCCAACTTTCTATTTTACTTCAACCAATCAATTGGGGATTGGCCTTGAGATACAAGGTAAGCATTGGCTTTTGAAAAAGGCTTGCTGCCAAAAAAACCACGATAGGCCGACAAGGGACTCGGATGGGCACTCTCAATAATGGCATGCTTTGGATTGGTCACCAGAGACTTCTTCTTACGAGCATAGCCACCCCAAAGTATAAAGACAACAGGAGTATCCTTTTGATTGAGAACCTTAATCACAGCATCTGTAAATGGTTCCCAAACCTGACCGGCATGCCCATTTGCTTGACCAGCGGGAACCGTCAAACAGGCATTAAGCAAGAGCACCCCCTGCTCAGCCCATGAAGTTAAATCATGAAAGGGTCTCGGACCCAAATCTTCCTCTAACTCCTTGAGAATATTTTTCAAAGACGGGGGAGCAGGGAGGCTATCAGGTACTGAGAAGGATAGTCCTTGGGCTTGATGAGGCCCATGATAAGGGTCCTGACCAAGAATTACCACCCGCACTTCTTCAAATGGGGTCTCTAACAAGGCATTAAAAACCTTTTCACGTGGCGGATAAACCGTTCCCTGACTATAAACCTGGTCCATAAACTGATTTATCTTTGAAAAATAATGATCTGGCAGTTCCTCTTTCAGAAGCTTGTGCCATGTCGAATGTTCCATAAAAACCTCTTTTTAGACTGTTTTACACCCTAAATTATACCATAATTTGTAGGGAATATTCGGAAAATACTGAAAAAGCACCTTGATTACGAGGCATTTTCTATAAAGTTTTAAAAATGAGTGACTCCACAAGTTTAAAGGGCTTACAACCTTTAACTCGTTATAGTTTTATGCTATAATTTAAACTTGTATTTTAAGAGAAAAGGTAATCCTATGACTACGTATGAAAATTTAAGAGCAGCCAGACGAGGTCCTATTGTCAGCATTGCTGCCTACCTTCTTCTTACCATTGCAAAACTTCTAGCTGGACACTTTTTAAACTCTAGCTCTTTGATTGCCGATGGTTTCAATAACTTGTCAGATATTTTAGGGAACGTTGCCCTACTCATTGGATTGCACCTAGCTAGTCAACCAGCTGATGCAGATCATAGGTTTGGTCATTGGAAGATTGAAGACTTATCAAGCCTAGTCACTTCCTTTATCATGTTCGTGGTAGGTTTCCAGGTCCTGATTCAAACTGTCCGAAAGATTTTTCTAAGAGAGGAAACAGTGGTTGATCCACTTGGTGCTACTGTCGGTATCCTATCTGCTCTCGTCATGTGCGGTGTTTACTTTTACAATAAAAGACTTGCTAAAAAGCTAAAATCTAGTGCTTTGATTGCTGCTGCCAAGGACAATCTCTCTGATGCTGTAACTTCTATTGGTACCTCAATCGCTATCGTTGCAGCATCCTTCAACCTTACGATTATTGACTATATTACTGCTATTATCATTACCTTCTTCATCCTAAAGACAGCCTATGATATCTTCATGGAAGCAACCTTTAGTTTGTCAGACGGTTTCGACGAGAGAAACCTCAAGGCCTATGAAAAAGCCATTCTTGAGATTCCAAAAGTCACTAAGGTTAAGAAGCAACGTGGCCGTTCTTATGGTAGCAACGTCTATCTTGATATTGTGGTTGAAATGAATCCTGACCTCTCTGTTTACGAGAGTCATGCCATTACCGAACAAATCGAGGAGGTCCTCAGCAAGCGTTTTTCTGTCTACGACACTGATGTCCACGTAGAGCCCGCTGCCATTCCTGAAGATGAAATTTATGGTAATGTCCTTCACAAACTCTCTCGCAATGAAAAGATTATTCTGTCGAAAATTCCTGACTATGAAAATCTCTTGGCACCTGATTTCTACTTAATAGATGAAAATGGTCATCATCACACTCGTGAAGAAGTCATCGCCAATCAACAACCACTTCTCAATAACTTTGACAGCTTCAAGATGACATCTGTCAGCCAAAAAACGAAATTAATTAGTTATGAGTTGGGAGGAAATTTCCACACTAGTATCTGGCGTCGAAATGAAACCTGGTTCATGATTTACCACCAAGTGACAAGGATAAAAGATGAAAAGTAACGAGCGAGCAAGCTCGTTTTTTTCTACTTCCAACTATATTTGTGTAACATTCAATCAATTCTAAAAATTACATTAAAATGCCGAATGTTGGGAAAACTCTAACTTTTATATGTTATAATTAAGGTGTTTGTCACTACTGAATTTAGGGTTTTGACAGGCAAATGTTATTAATAGATAGAAATAGGTTCTGCCAGCTACAGAACCCCATAGATATTAAAGGAGACACATTGTGAAAAAGAAAATTGTTGCCGTCCTTTTAGCAGCTTGTCTAGCCCTAGCACCGAGTTTGTCTAGTGCAGATGAATTGATGGATATCACACGCGCTGCTGGTTATACTGAAGCCACTGAGGCCTATCGCCCCAAATCAACTCTCTTAATTGATGGCAATACCGGAGATGTCCTCTGGGAAGAAAATGCTGACGAGGTGCGTGACCCTGCTTCTATGTCTAAGGCCATGACACTTTATTTGGTCTTTGAAGCTATGTCTAAAGGAGAAATTTCTGAAGATACTGTTATCACAGCTACTCCAACCGACCAAGCTATTGCCGATATTTACGAAATTTCCAACAACAAGATTGTTGCGGGTGTTGATTATACCGTTTCAGAACTCATCACTATGACGGCGGTACCTTCCTCTAACGTTACAACCGTGATGCTGGCCAACTACTTGACCAATAATGATCCTGATAAATGGCTAGACATGATGAATGAAAAATCTAAAGAACTTGGGATGACCAATACCAAATGGTTTAACGCTTCTGGTGCCGTTGCTGTTGCCTTCAAAGGTTACTACAGTCCTCAACGTTATGATAACAACCAAACCAACCAAACAACTGCGCGTGATTTGGCTATCATGACCTATAACTTCATCAAGAAATACCCTGACATTCTCAAGTATACTAGTAAACCTGTTGTCACAGTTAAAAAGGGAACACCTTACGAGGAAACCTTCGAAACTTATAACTACTCTATTCCAGGAGCTAAATACGGAATTGATGGGGTTGATGGGTTGAAGACAGGATCAAGCCCAGAAGGTGCCTTCAACTATATTGATACCATCAAGCGTGGTGATCAACGTATGATTGCTGTTATCATGGGTTCTGGTGATTGGTCTGACCAAACAGGTGAAGAAATCCGCCATACCTTTGGTAATGCACTCGTTGAGAAAATGTATAAAGACTTCTCTTACAAGAAAGTTCTTAGCAAGGGTGAACAAGAAATTGACGGTAAAAAATACAATGTCGAAAGAGATGTCTACGCCACAGTCAAAAAAGGCAAAGACCCTAAAATCTCTGTTAAAGATGATCACATTGTCATTGATAATGGTCTGAAGACAGTATCACCTAAAATCAAGGCTACTTCTGTTAAGGCTACTAAAGTTAAGGGATGGTTTGATTTTGGAAGTAATCAAAAAGATAAGAAGACTACTAAAGCAACAAATAATGGCCAACTTCCAGTTTATTTCTGGTTGCTATGCCTTATCCCAGTTGGTCTCCTCTACTTGATTTACCTTAATGAAAAAGGACGTCGTCAAAGAGTCAAAGAACGTCGTCAAGCAAGACAAATCAATAAATAAAAGAAAGCGTGTCCATGACACGTTTTTTTTTATACTCTATTCAAGGAAGTCCCCCAAGAATACTGATAAAACCACCCAAAACTATGCTATAATAGACGAGTATGACTTTTTTTACAAACATATAACAAAAATAGATTAAAGGATGCCTTTTAAAAGAGTATCTAAACGTTGTTACTAAGGAGACTATTTGTGAAAAAGAAATTGTTAGGACTCTTCTTGGTAGCTAGTTTGGCTTTAGCTCCCAGTCTGTCGTCCGCTGACCAACTGGTAGATATAGCACAAAAAGCGGGTTACAAGGAAGCCACCGAGACCTATAGACCTAAATCATCACTTTTGATTGATGCCAATACTGGTGATATCCTTTGGCAAGATAACATTGATGAAGTACGTGACCCTGCTTCTATGAGTAAGGCCATGTCTCTCTACTTGGTTTTTGATGCTTTGTCAAAGGGAGAAATCAAAGAAGACACCGTGATTACAGCCAAGCCAACCGATGAGGCTATTGCTAATATCTACGAAATCTCAAACAACAAGATTGTTTCTGGAGTAAAATACACGGTTTCGGAACTTATCACTATGACCGCTGTTCCCTCTTCAAATGCAGCAACAGTCATGCTTGCCAACTATCTCAGTGATAATGACCCTGACAAGTGGATTGATCGCATGAACGAAAAGTCTAAAGAGCTCGGCATGACAAATACTAAATGGTATAATGCCTCTGGAGCTGGTGCGGCATCTTACAAAGGCTACTACACACCTAAACGTTATGACAATAACCATTCTAACCAGACGACAGCTCGTGATTTGTCTATCATGGCTTATAACCTTATCAAACATCACCCTGAAATCCTTAAATACACTAGCCAACAGACAGTAACTGTCAAAAAAGGAACACCATACGAGGAAACCTTTGAAAATTACAACTACTCCTTGCCTGGTGCTGATTATGGCCTCAAAGGAGTCGATGGCCTAAAAACAGGCTCAAGTCCTCGTGGAGATTACAACTACATCTCCACATGCAAACGAGGAAATCAACGAGTCATTTCAGTTATCCTGGGCGTTGGAAACTGGGAAGATGAAAGTAGCGAAAAAATCCGCCATGCCTTCGGTAACTCCCTCATTGAGAAAATGTTTAAAGACTATTCCTACAAGAAAGTCCTAAGCAAGGGCAAACAAAAGATTGATGGTAAAAAATACGATGTCCAAAAAGATGTCTATGCCACAGTCAAAAAAGGACAAGAGCCTAAGATTAGTGTTAAAGATGATTATGTCCTTGTCGATAATGGCTTAAAAACAGTCTCACCTAAGATAAAAGCAAGTACTGTCAAGGCAACTAAAACTGGCTTCTTCCTCTTCTCTGGAGGTCAAAAAGAGAAACAAACAAGCAGTAAGCATAACTTTTTGAAACATTTTGCCTTGTTCTGCTTCCTCTTATTACCAGTTTACGTGCTCTACTTGATTTATATCAATGAGAAAAAACGTCGTCAAAAAGTCAAAGAACGCCGTCAAGCTCGACAAATCAATAACTAAAATAACGTGCTCAACCGAGCACGTTTTTAGTTGTATCCAAGAAATGTTTTGAGATAAGACATCTCATTTCGCATTTGTTCCAAGCCCTCTTGATAGATGGCTTCAAACTTTTCAGGATCCTTCTCCAATCGACCAACTTCAAGCGCATGCTCTGGACGAATGACATAAAGATTGCCAGTTTTTTCCAAAGCCTCAATCTTTTCAATACTCTTATTGTAGTGGATATGGCGATTTGATGCTACTTGGACAAATTCAGGGTATTTGCGGTAAAAAAGCTTGTAGATTCTCTTACTCGTTTTAGATGGCTCTTTACGATAACCCTTAGGACGCGTCAGAACGACAATAAGCTTGTCAAAGCCCAAATTCTCCATAAAATCAATGGGAAGACTATCAGACAGTCCACCATCCATGTAGCGTTTGCCCTTGTACTCGACAATTTCAGAAACCAAAGGCAGGGCGGAACTTGCACGAAGAGCTTCCATCTGCTCAAAGACATGATCAATCTTGATATAGTCTGGTTTGCCGGTCTCAATATCTGTAGTGACTACATAGAAGGGAACACCCGACTCCGCAAAAGCCTCCTGATCAAAAACGTCTAACTCCATAGGAACCTTATAATAGGAGAACTCCTTATTTACAAAGTTACCGGTTGTCAGCCATGACCAGAAACTCATGTAGCGACGGTCTCCCATAAATCGTTTGTTGTAGCGAAGGGCTCTTTTGGGCTGATTAGAAAGGTAATTAACACCAAAAAGTGCTCCAGCTGATACTGATACAACGCCGTCTACTTTGATTCCAGCTTCTAAAAAAGCATCTAAAACACCAGCAGTGTATAAGCCACGCATGCCTCCGCCTTCAAGGACTAAGCCTACCTTCATTCTAAAATCTCCTTCTTGATTGGTTCTGCTAGGACTTGATAACCTTGTGGACTCAAGTGTAAACCATCCGTTGTGTAAGTGTCATTTAACTGTCCCTGAGCATCTGTCAGGTAATCATAAAGATCAACATAGGTCACACCAGGGAGAACAGCCAATTGTTGATTCAGTTCACGGACAGTTGCATTATTTCGAATCTTAACCTTAGAAGCATATTGTGATTTTTCACTAACCGGAAAAACACTCAGCAAATAGACCTCAGTAAGGAGAGATTCCTGACGAACTGACATGATAATATCGGAAATACGATTGACGATATCTCGAATGGGGTAGCCCCTTCCGATGTCGTTAATACCAATCAAGAGTACCAGTTTACTGGGTTCCAAATCTAAAACTTGCTCTTTAAGGTGTTCTAAAAGCCAAACCGAGTCTGTTCCTGCAATCCCACGGTTTACCAAGGGAAAATCTCGACCCAAGTATTTTTTCAATGCAAAAAACTCCGTGATGGAGTCCCCTGCAAAAACAATTTGGCCTTTGTCTAACTTTTGATTTTCTTTCACAAATTTGGCTAAACGCTCTTCTTGATAGGCCACAAGCTCGGGCCTAGTTGTTTCAATCATACTTTATCCTTTTTTCTTAAATATTATACGCACTACCGTGATCAAAGCTAAAAAAGTTCCAAGTCCAAGAAATAGCCAGGCAAGATTTTCAAAACCTGATTTATTGGCCAAAAGGGCACCAGAAAGTAGAAATCCCAATGTCAACAAGGCTAAAACCAGATTATTTAAAACTTTCTCAAAGACTTTAATTCGACCTGAAAAGTTGATAAAATCATGGTTTACCACAATTCGTCCGTTTAAAATCTGCTCCAAGAGCTGATGCAGGCGACGCGGAATATTTTTCCCATTGCGAATAAGATAAAAGAGTTCAATCAAGATACTCTCTTTATTCAGGGCCTGCTTAAGCATGTCAGGGCCCATATTTTCTAGGAAATAATCCTTGGCCAAAGTCATTAAATCCATATTTGGGGCCAACTCTCGGAAAATACCTTCGATTTGAAGCGAAGCCTTCTCCAAAATTGTAATTTGAGACGAGGCTTTAAGATGGTTCTTCTGGAAAATAGCCAGTAAATCCTCTAGCAAATCTGTCATGGACAGACTTCCCAAGTCAACACCAGAATAACGACCCAGCATCTGCTCGACATCCTGACTTAGAACCGCACGGTTTAGGCCATTATCAAACTGGGTGACTGACAAGATAGCCTTAGTCATGCCGTCAACATCCTGAGCAGTAAAACTATATAGGATGTCATTTAAGGACGCACGCATCCCCACTTCCAACTCACCCATAATCCCAAAGTCAATGAAACAAATCTTGCCATCACGTACCAAGAGATTTCCAGGATGAGGATCACCATGAAAATAGCCGTCTTTGAAAACCTGCTTGATAAATGACAGCATTAGTTTCTTACCCACATCTTCCAGGTCATAGCCAGCCCCTAGCAATTGGCTGTAGTCATTAAGTGGAATCCCATCGATGTACTCTTCGACTATGAGGTGTGGCGTCGTAAAGGAATCATAGACCTCCGGGACACCTAGACAAGCAACAGCCCTGTTATTTGCCTTAAAACGCTTCATGGCCTCTGCTTCATTTCTGAAATCAAGTTCCTTAATTAGAGTTTCTCGCAGATTTTCCAAAACCTCCTGAACATCGACCATAGGTATAAAATGCTTTGGAATATGGCGTGCAAGCTTAATGAGAAGCTGAATATCTTCCTTAACGACCTCATCAATACCAGGTCTCTGAATTTTTACAATCACTTCCTGACCAGACAACAATCTAGCCCTATGGGTCTGAGCTACAGAACCAGAAGCCAAGGGCTCTTCCGAGAAATCAAGGAAACTGTCAGAAAGCCCACTGGGTAATTCTCTCCTAATGGCAGTCATGACTTCCTCTTTATTCAAGGGAGGAACTGAGCTCTGGAGTTTTGATAATTCTCTGATATAGGCCTCTGGCAAGAGGTCAGAGCGCGTGGATAGGATTTGACCAATTTTAACAAAACTAGGTCCCAATTGCTCAAAGGCTTGGCGTAGCTTGACAGGTGTTGTCTGTTGGTCTTGAGGAAGGTGTTTTTCACGATAAGAAAGGAGACCAACTGACGAGAAAACCTTCAACACATGTCTCAATCGTTTACTTGCCATTTTAGTCTCCTTACATTTTATTTATTTTGACTGAGCAAAGCGTCAAGTTTTTCTTCAAGACGTTTCACATCATCCTTAGTCGCATACTCAACTGAAGATTTCTTAGCATCAAGTTTATTCAAAAATTCTTGAGCTTCTTCCTTACTTTGACGTTTGAGCTCTTGTTCCAGTTCCTTACCTTCTTCAACAGTCAAACGCCCCTTTTCAACCAACTCTTTGACAAAACTATCAGCTTTATCTACTGTCATAGCAGTCAATCCGATTCCAGCCAAGAGAACTTTTTTCAAATCATTCATTATCGTTACCTCCATCTAAGTAGGAAAAGCAAAGAAATAGACTAGCCACTTCTTCAGAAAATATAAGAACGTTTTCACACTTTTATTCTACCACTTTTTCAGAAAATGTGTTAATGAACATAAATCACATTCTGTAGTAGTTTAATACTCCATATGCAAATATATTCGCCGAAATACTTATTTATCAACATTGTACTAAAATACTAAATAAGAATCTCAAGCTTTTGCTGAGATTCTTAATAAGTTTTTATCTGTAAAGAGCTGCACCATTACTTTCGATAACAGACTTATACCAAGCAAATGATTTTTTCTTATAACGAGCTAAGCTACCACTACCATCATCATTGCGATCAACGTAGATGAAGCCATAGCGTTTACTGAGTTCAGCCGTTGAAGCTGAGACCAAATCAATTGGTCCCCAAGTCGTATAGCCCCAAAGCTCCACACCATCCTGAAGAGCTTCACCGACTTGAATCAAGTGTTTTTGAAGGTAATCAATACGATAATCATCTTCAACTGTTGGACCATCAGGGCCGTCAACAAGGACATCCTTGGCACCCAAACCATTTTCGACGATAAACAATGGCAATTGATAACGATCATAGAAGTCATTCAAAACTAGACGAAGACCGATTGGATCGATTGCCCAACCCCATTCAGATTTCTCAAGGTAAGGATTTTCCACACCACCCATAATATTTCCTCTACCAATCGTATAGTCTTCTGGATTGTGGGCGGTTGCCACAGACATATAATAAGAGAATGAAATAAAATCAACGGTATTTTTCAAGATTTCTTCATCACCAGGAGCGAATTGTATTTCAATACCATTATCTTTGAAGTAGCGTTTAATGTAGTTTGGATATTTCCCACGCGCATGGATATCTGAGAAGAGATAATTTTGATTTTCAAACTCGTGAACAGCCAACTGATCCAAAGGATTAGCTGTCATCCCATAAGCAGGCATGGCAAGAACCATACAACCAATCTTAAAATCAGGGTTGATGTCATGACCAATCTTGGTTGCTGAAGCTGACGCGACTAACTCATGGTGGACTGCCTGATAGAGATCCTGTTTAGAGAGCTCTTCCATAGGTGTCGCAATGCCACCTGACATGAACGGTGCGTGTAAAACAGAGTTCACTTCATTAAAGGTCAACCAATATTTGACCTTATCTTTATAACGTGTGAAGACGGTACGGACATAGTTTTCATAAAAACCAATTAATTTACGATTAGTCCATCCATTGTATTCACGTGCCAAGTTTAGAGGTGTTTCATAGTGAGACAAGGTTACAAGTGGTTCGATGCCATACTTAGCCAATTCATCAAAGACTTTATCGTAGAAAGCAAGCCCAGCTTCATTTGGCTCAGCATCATCACCATTTGGGAAAATACGAGACCATGCAATTGACATACGAAAGACCTTGAAACCCATCTCTGCAAAAAGTGCTATGTCCTCTTTATAACGGTGATAGAAATCTATACCTTCTAGCTTTAGATTATCTGGTGTTGGTTGATCTGTAATCAAAGGATTCAAAGACCCAGGTTCAAGTGGAACACCGCCCTTTGGCGTCACATCCTGCACAGACAAGCCTTTGCCGTCTAGGTTATAGGCTCCTTCAAATTGATTGGCAGCTGTTGCACCACCCCAGAGAAAATCTTTTGGAAATGTATAAGTCATTTTTGTCTCCTCATCTTGTTTAATCTACTAATAGTATAACACTTAGAAAACGATTACACTTATACTATCTTATTGACATCTGATACTATAGTACGAAAAAAACAGACCCAAGTCTGTTTTAATTAATCATTATTTTCAATAGCATTTGCTGCTTTGGCCTCTTCTCGCCTAACAACATTATCTTTAACAATCTGATAAAGGGTTGCAGCTACTGGCACGGAAACCAACATACCCAAGATACCGCCCAAGGCAGAACCTATGGTGATAGCGAAGATAACCCAAATACCAGGAAGTCCGGTAGAACCACCAACCACATAAGGATAGATGAAATTTCCTTCAAACTGCTGCAAAATAACCACGTAGGCAACAAACAAAAGTGCCAAGGTCACAGAGTGCGTCATAATCAAGATGGTACCAATTGTCACACCGATATAGGCCCCCACAACTGGAATCATAGCTGAAAAGCCAATCAGGATAGAAATAGTCGCGGCGTAAGGGAAATTAAATATGAGCATCCCGATATAGCACAAGGTCCCCAAGATACAAGCCTCAATCGACTGATAGACGAAGAAATTGCGGAAGCGATTATTGAGAATAGCGACCACATAGTGGAAAGTCTTACCATAACGTCCTAAATAGACATCTACCAAACGATTGACCTGATTCCCAAGTTTCTCCTTCCCGGCCAAGACATAGCAAGAAAAGACGATGCTAATAAAGAGATTAATCAAGGTTGATGGTAGACTCGTTAACGAAGTTAAGAAGCTTGTCAAACCATTCATGATTTGTTGAAGCAACTGAGCACTATAGCTATTGATTAGCTCTCTAACCTGTGTCACACCACCAAGATCTTGAATAATTTTTTGCAAGGACTTGTTTTTAAGCAACCAATTAATCAAGTTATTAATAGCTGAACGGTCTTGACTAATCAAGGTGTTGATACTGTCAATCAAATCGGGAAGAACAGTGAAGACGACCCAAGTAAAGACCAAACCAATGGTCGCCAATGCCGAGAGCAAAGCAATGGGACGCTTGATCTTAGCGATAAAACCAAATGGAATCAACTTGACCAGTAGCTTCTCATAAAAAGACATCAGGATATTGACCACAAAGGCTATCCCTGCTCCAACCAGGAAGGGCTGACTGGCAATGTAAATAGTGTTACAAATTGAAACAACGGTTTCCCAGTATGTATAAATCAAGAAACAGCTGAAAAAGAGGACAGCCAACCAAATGAACTGATTTTTTGTAAATTTCATAGGCACTCCAAAATTTAAAATACCCTTCCATTATACACTAAGAAAGGGTTTCTTACTATCTTTGATTATAGAAAGCCGCTAAAATTCCATCAACTCTTGATCAGCTATTGGATCAATCAGCTTGACAAAGTGGAAGCTCGATCCATCGTAATCAAAAACTAAGATGGCACAATTGCCTGGACACGACTCAAAGGCCCTCTCTGGCTCAACAGCATGAAGAAAAGTCATCAAGGCTCCAGCGTGACTAACAGCTAAAATAGATTGGTCAGGATGCTTATCTACTATTTCCTTTGCACTCGCAACCACACGCGCAACGAACTGATCTTGACTTTCCCCACCAAACTGGGCATAGTGGTCACCAAAATGCCCCACAATAGATGTCTTGGGATGAAGATACTCTGGCTGACCCTCATAGATACCAAAATGCATTTCTTTTAGCCCCTTAACACGTTGATAATCAGTACGCCCAGTCGCCAATTCAATGGTATCAGAAGCTCTTTCAGTTGTCGTACAATAATACTGATCAAAAGTCATATCATGTTTTTCAAAATAAGTACGGACCTGACGAGCTTGGTCCCGACCTTTTTCAGTCAAGGGAGAATCACACCAACCTTGAATCCGATTGAGTGTGTTAAAAAGTGTCTGTCCATGTCTCATTAAATAGAGTCGTGTCATTCTTCGCCTCCATAGATATACTCTTCTTCTACAGGATTATATACTGAAAGCAATTCAAATTGCCCTTGATCATAAGTAAAATGTAAAATACAACAATTTTTAAGACCACGAATATCTGGGTCGGGATTTAAAACACGTCTACAGAACTGCAAAATAGATGGTCCATGACTAACAAGCAAAGACTTAGAACCATCGGCCACACTCTCCATGATGGCCCTAATAGTTAACTCCATACGATCCCGGACCTGGGTCGTACTCTCGCCACCAAATTGAACGAAGTAATCACCAAAGCCTTGTCCATCAGGTAAGGTTTTAGGAGTAAGATACTCTGGCTGGCCCTCAAAAGCTCCAAAATCCTGTCCCTTAAGGCCTTTAAGTCTTTCATAGTCTGTTCGTCCAGTCACAATTTCTAGAGTATCACTGGCTCTCTCAGAGGTTGACGTAAAGACATGATCAAAAATCGGCTCCTGCTTGGCTAGATACTGACCAGCCTTTTTAGCCTGTTCAATCCCGACTTCCGTCAAAGGGGCATCGCAGACCCCCTGAAGCCTATGCTGAACATTAAACCGTGTTTGCCCATGTCTCATTAAATAAAATTCTTTCATAATGTTACCTCTAAACCAGAAATCGAATCAATCACCTGAAGAAGCTCCAATTGACCTTGGTTATAATCATAAACACAAACATTACAATTTCCAAAGCCCACTCCTTCAGGAAAGGCCAAGTCCATGAAAATGATTAATCCCCATAAAGCTGCTCCATGACTGACAAATAGGAGATTCTCAGCTCCATCTTTAGTGTGTGCTTCTGCTTTCTCTAAGACAGTCTTTAAAACCCTCTGACCAACCTCGCGAATATCTTCACCACCGTATGGGACCAAGAGATCTTCAAAGGATCGTGAACCTGGGCGATGTTTGGGGAGGAGGTGCTCTGGTTGAGCCTCAAAAGACCCAAAGTTCATTTCTTTAATTCCCTTGAGCTGGGTTACCGAATAGTCAGGCGCCACAATCTTTGCCGTATCAGTAGCTCTCTCTTGCGTAGAGGAGTAGACAGCATCAAAAGAAATACCTTTCTTTGCAAAGTACTGCTTGGCTTGTTCTGCCTGCCAAATGCCATTTTCAGTCAAGGGCGAGTCACACCAGCCCTGAACACGCTTTTGTGTATTAAATAGTGTCTCACCATGTCTCATTAAATATAACTTCATTACTCTACCACCCTATCTTTAAACCAATCCTAAATAATCTTCTAAGACAGTCAATACTCCTTGGTCTTTGTGGTGGGGAGCAATCTGATCAGCCACTTGTAAAATAGCTGGACTGGCATTTTCCATAGCATAAGAGCGACCAGCCATTTGCAAGAGCTCAAGATCATTATCTCCATCACCGAAGGCCATGACATTGGACTCAGACAAGTCCCAGTGGTTAAGAAGCTGCTTAAGTCCCCAAGCCTTGTGCATGCCTTTTTGAATGAAGTCAATAGCACCAAAACCACTGGGAACAGCAACTAGATTGCCATCAAAATCACGATTAAAAGCCTGTGAAACACGATTAGCCTCTTCAGGACTCAGCAACATGGTAATCTTGATAAAATCATCATCTAACTCCTCAAGCCCATTCAAACGCTGAATGGCTGCTTCTAGGGCTTTTTGCTCTTCTTCTGTTATCATCTCAGCAAAATTGACCCTAGACCCTTTTAACATATATGAGCCTTGAGCACCATTAAATATAGTTGGCCTATCCAACAAATCATAATTAAAATAGCTTAGCAGGTTTTCAACATCATTTGATGCCATGAACTCCTGACACAGAAGTTTGCCATAGCTAACCACCTGACCACCATTTTCAGCTACAAAATGCAGTCGGTCAAAAGTCTCCGCAAACATGGGTTTAAGGCGACTCATACTATTACCTGATGCAACGACAAAGTGCATATCACGCGCAGCCATGGCATCTAAAATCTGACTAAAACGCTCCTTGTCATAGCTCCCTTTATCGTCTAAAAATGTACCATCCATATCTGTTGCAATCACCTTAATGGTCATAAAGCACCCCCTTGACTAACTTATCCTTATTATAACCCTTTTAGAAAACGCTTACCAGTACCATACTAGGAAAAACTGATACTATTCTTGGATATTTAATGGTCTTAGGATTGTTTTGTAAGCCCAGATTGTTTATAATGATAGTATGAAATTGAAGAATATTTTAAGAATACTGTTTTCTCTTCTAATGATTGGTGCCATCGTTGGGGGACTGCTCTACCTCACCATCTACTTCAACAACCGAGATATTAAGAAGCTTTCCATGCCATCAAATAAAGACGGATTGAGCTTTACCATAAAAAATAAAGAGCTCTTAGATCAGTCTGTCCTACTTGAAAAAGGCAGTATTAAAAATGTAGACATGCAGATTCTATCCTTTAAGAAGGAAGGAAAATATGTTCTACAAAAAGGAAGAACCGAAGATGATAATCCTGAACTCACAGAGCAAAGTATTAAGTACGAAGCTAAGCGACGAGATGCTCTTGCTCTCATTAACGCAGGTTTTTGGTCTTACGAAGGACTAGATCGTCCCTTCGCTCAAAAGGAAATCGAATTGGGCAAAACAGGCCTTCTATATGGAGATGATCAAAATAATATCACTGCCGGAACTTACCCAAATATAGACACAGCTAAAATGTTTACCCACATGGGAAGCAATGGTTGGGATACAGGTGCCTTTGGTATTCTCATTAAGGATAAGAAGGTAGATAAAACCTGGGAGAAAGGTGATCCTGACCAACCAAATGCCCGTTCCATTTACGTAGAAACCTATGATGGTATTATCCGTATTATCCAAACCTATGGCCACAACTCCCTCAATAAGGGCTTGAATCGCCAAGACGTATATAACCTTTTAAAAAATATAGGCTACTCAAATATTCGCCTTGCCTTCCTACTAGATGGTGGAGGAACGACTCGTATGTATACGCGATCTGATAATGGTACGGAAAAGGTTGCTGGGGCCTTTGTCGACAATAGAACCTACATTGAGTACCTCTATCTCACCAAGCGAGATAGCAATGCTACTGATCCAAATGTTTGGCGAGATCCTGAGCTCGTAAAAGCAGGTAAGTCCAAGTCAATCACTTATGACGACTATATTAAAGCAATCTATTCAAACGGGAAAGTTTCAGGAACCCAATACCAGTTTGATATCTCCAAATAATGCAAAAAATCCTCACTAAAATGAGGATTTTTATCTTATTTTAAATTATTCAATGCGGTAAGTAGGTAGTGACCATCACGAATCCCTTTACCGACACGCTTAGTATTTTCAAGCAAATCTTGGTAATCAGTATCTGAAAGATTATCAATGGTAGCCTTCAAATCATGAAGCGACTCTACTGCAATCCCACAGCCATTCTCAAGCACAAAGTGAGATAAGGCTGACTGTTTCCAAACGACAAGTGGGAATCCTGATGCCAAGTAAAGGGAAGCTTTATGAGAGTTGTTGTAACGAAGGTACTCGCCAAAAACACCACTACATGTCTCAGCACTATCACCATCCCAGACAAGCCCAAAACCACCCTCAAGGGCTGCAGGAAGCTCATCAGGTAGGAATGAGCCAAAGTAAGCCTCATTCTCAAGAGCTCTGCTCTCGTCGAAGCCAACACCATAAAGGTTATAAGCAGGTTTCGCAGGAAGTGAGTAAAGATAACCAGCTTTTTCTTGTGCCAGATTACCAGCCACAATAATTGGCTGATTCTTACTTAGACCTGTCTTCTCTTGGAAATTTGGAATCAAATAGTCGAAAATGCCAAGGCTAACAATCTTATCTTCCGCAAACCCTTTATCCACCAAAACAGATTTCATAATTGGATTGTGGGCGATGATACCATCAGCTGCACCAAGAAGACCTGATTCTTGAATCTTCATACGAATTCTATGTTTCAAAGGAACAGCTTGACCATTCATGAAACGAAGAGCATCTAAGTCATGGATGATGAAATAGATCTTCGCACCTCTTTTTCTTGCTTTTTTCACAAGAGATGTGGTGAAGAAACTATGATGTAGCATTGGAAATTGAATCAAGAGCTCATCATCTTCATTCAACTGGTTTAATGAATGACTGAAGGCTTTCGCCTTATGTATTTGAGCTTTCGCAGTACTCATTTCATACCAATTATCAACTGATAGGATAAGAGCTTTAAATCCTTGACTTTTTACAATAGATTCAACATCATTACGAGCCTTATTTCCTGCATTTTTAGCGTTATTGTCATGAAGAAATTCTTCTTTTAAGTAGTATTTCATAGATTATCGTTTCTCTTAATCAAACTCATTTGCTACGACTTCTAGAGCACGCTCAATGACCACGTGCATGTCGTAGTATTTATAGTCTGCCAAACGTCCACAGAAGATAACCTTGTCATTTTTCTCAGCTTCTTCTTGGTACTTAGCAAACATGGCGTTGTTCTTTTCATCATTGATTGGGTAGTATGGTTCATCCCCACGTTTCCAATCAGCTGGGTATTCACGTGTGATAACTGTCTTAGGTTGTGTACCATACTCGAAGTGTTTATGCTCAATGATACGAGTATAAGGAATCTCACGCTCTGTGTAGTTGACCACGGCGTTCCCTTGATGATTTTCCTCATCCAAGACTTCGTGTTCAAAACGAAGACTGCGATACTCCAACTCACCATGTTTGTAGTCAAAGTACTGGTCAATCATCCCTGTAAAGACAACTTTATCAGCTGAAGCTTCAAGCTCTTCGCGATTGGCAAAGAAGTCAACACCAAGTTCTACTTCTACATCACCAAGCATGTTTTCAATGATGACGTTGTAACCACCGATTGGAATTCCTTGGTAACGGTCATTAAAGTAGTTGTTATCAAAGGTCAAACGAACTGGAAGACGTTTAATGATAAATGGTGGAAGGTCTGTGGCAGAACGTCCCCATTGTTTTTCAGTGTATCCCTTAATCAACTTTTCGTAGATATCTGGACCAATCAACTTGATAGCTTGTTCTTCAAGGTTTTTAGGCTCAACATCTTTCATATCAGCCGTTTGCTCAGCAATCTTGTCCTTAACTTCTTGAGGAGTCTTAGTGCCCCACATAGCATAGAAAGTGTTCATGTTAAATGGAAGATTGTAAAGACTGCCCTTGTAGTTAGCAATTGGTGAGTTGATATAGTTGTTAAATTCAGCAAACTGGTTAACATAGTCCCAAACCTTTTTGTTTGAGGTATGGAAAATGTGGGCACCATACTTGTGAACGTTAATACCTTCAACATCTTCACAGTAGATATTACCACCGATGTGATCACGCTTGTCAATCACTTTTACTTTTTTACCGCGTTTAGTTGCTTCGTGTGCGAAGATTGCTCCAGACAAACCAGCACCAACGATAAGATAATCGTACATATTTTTCTCCTTAGTTTTTCATTAACTGTTGTTTCAAGTCTTTCATATCAACGACACGTAAGACAATAATCAAAACGATATAAATGATAGCACCAACAAGACCATCTACTGCTACATTAAGCATAGGTTTAAATTGGACAAACATCTTAAAGACAAAGAGCCCAAGATACATGACAACTGATGCTAAGATAATTTTTGACATGGCTGGAAGGATTGAAACATCCTTGATGAATCTCCTTGAAAAATTCAATTGAATAATCCATACCAAAGCCTCTGTTAAAACTGATACAATTGAGGCACCGACAAAACCAAATGGAGGAATTAACAAGAGATTAAGTCCCACACTGACAACGGCTGGAATAGTCGTAGAGAGCATAAACTCACGATGTTTATTATGTGGAATCAAAATCTGGATTCCCATAATATTTGTCCAACCGATAAAGAACATCCTAAAGACCATAATAGCAATAGCAAGATAAGCCTCTTGGAAATCTTTCCCTAGGAAGAAACTCACAAAGTCCTTATTGACAATCAAGAGACCTGCTATAATCGGGAAAATCACCAGATTATAAATCAAGAAAGACAACTCATGCATCTTGTTAACGGCCTTATGGTCACCACTAGACAAGAGACCAGATACCCTAGGAAGCATCACACTTCCCAAAGACGTTACTAATGTTAAAAGGATATTGATAATCTTCAAGGCCTGGTCATAAATACCGACATCATTGGTAGATGACAAGGCACCTAGCATGGTACGATCCAAAGTCACGTACAGTGAAATGGCAACCTGAGGGAGAAACAGCAAGATAACAGGTTTGAGGTGTTTCTTAGCATAGGATAAATCAAATTGTGGCTCACCGATATAGGGTCTTGCTGGTAACCACATACTCAATTGACCAAGTAATTCAAAGAAGGTCAAAAGGAAAACATAGAGATACAAATCACCTGGTGTTTTCACAAATAAGAAGATGGAAATAACTCCTAAAACCTTCACCGTTGTATTCCTTGCGGTAATACGACGAAAATCCTCCAAACCTTGGAATAACCAAGAAATGTCCATTCCTTTTGATATCAAGCTTAGTCCTAAGATATAAGCTACCATATTTTGCATACCAGGAAAAAACAAACATAATGATGTATACAAGACAAGAGACAAAATAGTCGCAATCAATTGAAGAGTATAAATACCCCAGAAATTTTTGCGAATATCCTTCCGATGCCCTGAAATCTCCTTAGTACCATAGTTAGCAACTCCCAAAGTCGCCAAAAGAATAAAGTAGGTCACAATCGAATTAAAGTAACCATAAGTACCTAAATCCTTTGAACTGAAAATCCTAGTAACATAAGGTGTCGTAATGATTGGTAAAACAATGACCAGTAATTGATAGGAAAGATTGTAGGCGTAATTTTTTAAAACTTTCATAAGTATATGACTCTGTTTAGACTTTCTAAATGATATACCTCTGCTTCAATTACAAAAAATCTTTATCAGTCTTCATCACAAAGAGTCGACTAATCAATAGGATAAGAGGTGAGTAACGAAGAACGAGCATTTGGGGATCAAACATGCCATGAATAATCATAACCCCCAAGCAGGCAAGAACAATATCTTTTCGATTAGTTACAAAATAATTCATGACACGTGTTAATGCAAATAACATGAATGCACTAACAGCCAATCCATCAATTACGAGTAACTGCACAAATGAACTATCAATAAAGTTATAATTGCTTGAATAGTTACCGAAGATATCCATAGTCGTAAATGAAATTGGTCGACCTAATAAGGAAACACCAAAATTTCGGAACCCTTGAACACTTAGTCTTAGACGGTTATGCGTAAATTGGTCAACTAGATGGAATAAATCACCAGTTGAATAGAAACAGAAATAGAGAGTAATCAGCAATGCAATAATAAAACCATATTTAGCAATATTTGCCGTAATAACATTACTGTCTATAAAATCAAATTTAAAGACCTTAAGACTAAATAAAGCATAAGTCAAAATCAAAAGACTCAGATAAAGTGGACTTGAGGTTGAGGTCTGTTGGTACATATAAAACGTAGCAAACAGTAGAGCTAACAACTCTAGATAAGAAACTTTCTTTCCTCTGAACATTAGGTAACTACATAGGGCAAAGAACATACGTTGAGAGGCAAAGGAAACATAGTTAAATCCCAAACTATAACGATAACCATTGTCAGCACTCATCAACATGTTAGAAATATAGCCCAGCTTACTAGCTAAAATAGTTACAAATAGCACTAAAAAGGTAGCAAAAGAAAAGGTCCCTAATAACTTCTTGAACTCTATATCCCTAGCTGAAAAAACCAACAGCAAAACATTAATATCAGGAAGACCATCTCGATTTTTTGACACAATTAACATGGTCAAGGTAAATAATAGGAAAATTATTAATTCCTTCAAGTGGTATCTGAAATAATTTATGGTATCAGGAAGATTAATGAGTTCCTTTATCGTAATCATACCTATTGTAAAATAGAGCAAGATACGATAGAGTGACAAAAAACCATCCACCCTTACAAAATAAGTTGTAGTTACCAGAGATGCAAATAATACCCAAATAAAAAGAGTAAATAAATAGATCTTCTCTGAGATAAAGCGACTGCTATTCACAAGTACTTTCC
>OKVU01000034.1_pt1 | contig 103597 bp, 104 predicted proteins | sample 1606901 | NCBI WGS metagenome assembly OKVU01 (sample SAMN03281017, study PRJEB24777) | human gut metagenome | isolation source: fecal sample PR221 from 1 month old male Chinese infant, caesarean... | reverse complement strand
TTGGAAATATATTTAAAATAATGTGAAGTAGTCTGGCATTGATATCTGGATTTATTTTTCAATTAATACGGATAAAAAAACGCCACCTCGAAGGATGGCGTCTGATAAGGCAGAAAATGCGGACGAATTAATCGTCGAGGAAGCTACGCAGAACCTCAGAGCGGCTTGGGTGGCGCAGTTTACGCAGCGCCTTCGCTTCGATCTGACGGATACGTTCGCGGGTAACGTCGAACTGTTTACCCACTTCTTCCAGCGTGTGGTCGGTATTCATATCGATACCGAAACGCATACGCAGCACTTTTGCTTCACGGGCGGTCAGGCCAGCCAGAACGTCGTGCGTAGCGGCACGCAGGCTCTCGGTGGTCGCAGAGTCCAGCGGGAGCTCGAGGGTGGTGTCCTCGATGAAATCACCCAGATGCGAATCTTCATCGTCGCCAATCGGCGTTTCCATGGAGATCGGCTCTTTGGCGATTTTCAGCACTTTGCGGATCTTATCTTCCGGCATCAGCATACGTTCGGCCAGCTCTTCCGGCGTCGGCTCACGGCCCATCTCTTGCAGCATCTGGCGGGAGATACGGTTGAGCTTGTTGATAGTCTCAATCATATGCACCGGAATACGGATGGTGCGCGCCTGATCCGCGATAGAACGGGTGATTGCCTGACGGATCCACCAGGTTGCATAGGTGGAGAACTTGTAACCGCGACGGTATTCAAACTTATCTACCGCTTTCATCAGACCGATGTTGCCTTCCTGAATCAGATCGAGGAACTGCAGACCACGGTTGGTGTATTTCTTGGCGATAGAGATAACCAGACGCAGGTTCGCTTCAACCATCTCTTTTTTGGCACGGCGCGCTTTTGCTTCACCGATGGACATACGACGGTTGATGTCTTTTACCTGCTCGATGGTCAGGCCGGTCTCTTCTTCAATCTGCTGCAGTTTCTGCAGGCCGCGCTGAACGTCCTCAGACACTTCATGCAGTTTTTCAGACCACGGCTTGTTCATCGCCAGGGCTGCATTGAACCAGGTCTCGTTGGTTTCGTTGCCAGTAAACAGCGTAATGAAGTTTTTCTTCGGCATTTTGCACTGTTCAACGCACAGCTTCATGATAATGCGTTCCTGGGTACGCACGCGATCCATCATGGTGCGCATGCTGTTTACCAGGTAATCGAACTGTTTCGGTACCAGACGGAACTGTTTGAAGACTTCGGACAACTGCAGGATTTCGGCTGCGGCATCAGCGTGGCTACGGCCTTTCGCTTTGATGGTGTCACGGGTTTTTTCGTACTGTGTACGCAGCTCGGCAAATTTTTCGCGCGCCAGCTCAGGATCGATGCTGTTGTCATCGTCGCTGCTGTCATCGCCATCTTCGTCTTCATCTTCGTCTTCATCGTCGTCCAGCTCTTCCTGAGAGAGCTCAGAACCGACGTGAGTCGCCGTAGGTGCCAGATCTTCTTCCGCGTTCGGATCGACGAAGCCAGTGATCAAATCAGACAGGCGAGCCTGCTCCGCTTCAACACGGTCATATTGTTCCAGCAGATAGGTAATGGCTTCCGGGTACTCGGCAACGGAGCACTGAACCTGGTTGATCCCGTCTTCGATACGCTTAGCGATGTCAATTTCGCCTTCGCGGGTCAACAGTTCAACGGTACCCATTTCGCGCATGTACATGCGCACCGGATCGGTTGTACGACCGATTTCAGATTCAACACTGGAAAGAACCTGTGCAGCCGCTTCTTCTGCATCTTCATCAGTGTTGTTGGCGGTTTCGGCAAGCAGTAGATCATCGGCATCCGGTGCTTCTTCCATCACCTGAATGCCCATGTCGTTGATCATTTGGATGATGTCTTCGATCTGATCGGAGTCGACGATATCTTCCGGCAGATGGTCATTGACCTCGGCATAGGTCAGATAGCCTTGCTCCTTACCACGTTGGACAAGAAGTTTCAGCTGTGACTGCGGGTTTTGCTCCATAAGACGGTATCCACACTTAATTCAAGAGGGTTGGTGTCGGTCAGCGAAATAAAACCGCCAACTTGGTGTAACGAGGGCTTACTTATATTTTTGCCGCTGCCTCTCAATGCGGCTGTCGGGCGCTTCCCGAACGATTATCGGCACTTAAGCCGTTGAATTTACTTTTTCGCCAGTTCCTGGTTTAGTTGCCAGAGCTCCCGGCGTTCTTCGCTGCTTAAACCATGTGTGCGGTCACGAGCTATCAACTCTTCTTGCCGCTGTACAAGCATCGAATCAAACATATGATTGAGCGCGTCGTTGAACGTTTTTTCTGCAATGTCTTTATCTGCTATATCGTCCCACATCGCCAGTTTTTCAAGGGTTGCGGCTTCTTTTGTTCCGCGATACTGTTCCAGAAGCTGCCCTGTGGTTAATCCAGGCTGTGACAAACAAGTGTTGACCAGTTCTGTAAATAAGCCAAGTCCAGCCATTCTGGATTTATCCAGCCCCTCCAGCGGAGGCACTAATGGCGCGAGTTCCGGGCTCTGGACCAGCAATCCTATCAGTATACGCATGGTTGTGCGTTTTAGCTGAGGCGCCGGGCGGGCCGTGGCATTTTCCGCCTGTTTTGGCATTAAACGATCAAGCTGCGCGTCGTCAAAGATGCCAATTTTGTTACCCAGTAACTGCCTGAGCTGGATACGTAGCGTTTCACCCGGAACCTGAGAAATCAACGGCAGCGCCAGCGCGGCAAGTTGCGTTGTCCCGTCCGGCGTGGTTAAGTCCGCCTGCGGCAGTAAGCTGTTAAACAAAAACGTGGAGAGCGGCATCGCCTGCTCCATCCGCGCTTCAAATGCTGCTTTACCTTCCTTACGTACCAGCGTATCCGGGTCTTCACCGTCCGGCAGGAACATAAAGCGTAGCTGACGTCCGTCGCTCATGTACGGCAATGCGGTTTCCAGCGCACGCCATGCGGCATCGCGGCCTGCACGGTCGCCGTCATAACAGCAAATGACGTTTTTCGTTACCCGAAACAACAGTTGAATATGGTCTGCTGTGGTCGACGTTCCGAGTGACGCAACGGCGTAGTTAATGCCATATTGCGCCAGCGCAACCACATCCATGTAACCTTCCACGACTAAAAGCCGCTGCGGTTCATCATTGTCCTGCTGCGCTTCATAAAGCCCGTATAACTGGCGGCCTTTATGGAAAATATCGGTCTCTGGTGAGTTGAGATATTTGGGGGTATCGTTACCCAGCACTCGGCCACCAAATCCCATTACCCGACCACGCTTGTCGCGGATGGGGAACATCACCCGTTCGCGAAAACGATCGTAACTGCGTCCCTGATCGTTAGTGACTAGCATGCCCGCATCAATCAAAGATTGACGATTTTCCTGATTTGCACCAAAACGCTTTAAAACGTTGTCCCAGCCGGGAGGGGCGTAACCAATCGCAAAACGGGCGATGACATCGCTGCTTAAACCGCGCCTTTCCAGATACTGGCGCGCCGGTTCAGCGGCAGGTTGCATCAGGGATTGCTGATAAAACGCATTCAGGCCATCCATCAACTGATAGAGACTTTGCCGCTGGTGGCGCTCTATCTGACTTGGCCCGTTGCCTGCTTCATAGGGCACTTCCAGGTTATGCATGGCGGCCAGCTCTTCGACGGTTTCCACAAACTCGAGCTTGTCGTAGTTCATGAGAAAGTCGATCGCGTTGCCGTGCGCCCCGCAGCCGAAGCAGTGGTAAAACTGTTTTTCACCGTTTACGGTGAAGGAAGGACTTTTTTCGTTATGGAATGGACAGCATGCGTGCCAGTTCTTGCCCTGCTTTTTCAGTTTCACACGCGCATCGATCAGATCGATGATGTCGGTGCGAGCCAGCAGGTCATTGATGAAAACGCGTGGAATTCGTCCAGCCATATGCCCCATAATTACACTTTGTCAGTCGAACTGCCTCTGCGTTGGCTACGATCGTTCACTCCTGTCACTGACTGACTACAGTAAGCTCCGGGAATTCACGCTCTTGCCGCCTTGATGCATCCTGAATGATTTTGTGTACTTGCTAATGCATAAACGAAAATAAGCCGCGCATTCCTTTCGGAAGCACGGCCTTACAACTACAACTCGGTCTGAAACTGAGAGCTAAACTCTCAGAAGACTTAGTATAGACGAGTGCGGCGTGCGTTTTCGCGAGCCAGTTTCTTCGCGTGACGTTTCACAGCAGAAGCTTTAGCGCGCTTACGTTCGGTAGTCGGTTTTTCATAGAACTCACGACGACGAACTTCCGCCAGAACACCTGCTTTTTCGCAGGAACGCTTGAAGCGACGCAGTGCTACGTCGAACGGCTCGTTTTCACGTACTTTAATTACCGGCATGTGCCTCTCACCTTTGATAAATTCGGTTTGCCGCTGGCGTCAACGCCAGCTTATTTCAAAATGGTGCGGAATTTTACTTCAACAGTTGCTGCTTTGTAAAGCACCGCTGCCTTTTTTGAAAGGGACTTTTGTAAGGGTGGGGAGTATACACGAACTCCTTCAAGGGGGTGAGTAAAGTTTACAACAAGGGGCATTGATCCTACACTGCGCGGCATTGAAGCGAGGTAAAAAACAGCCATGCGTGTACTGGGAATTGAAACATCCTGCGATGAAACCGGCATCGCTATTTATGACGACAAGAACGGCCTTTTAGCCAACCAATTGTATAGTCAGGTAAAACTGCATGCCGACTACGGCGGCGTTGTGCCTGAACTGGCCTCCCGCGATCATGTACGTAAAACCGTACCGTTGATTCAGGCGGCGCTCAAAGAGGCAGGGCTGGTGGCAAAAGATATCGATGCGGTTGCCTATACCGCAGGTCCGGGTCTTGTCGGCGCGTTGCTGGTCGGCGCAACGGTCGGCCGGGCGCTGGCATTTGCATGGGATGTTCCGTCCATTCCGGTTCACCATATGGAAGGCCACCTGCTGGCGCCCATGCTGGAAGATAATCCACCACAATACCCGTTTGTGGCGCTGCTGGTCTCCGGCGGACACACGCAACTGATTAGCGTGACGGGGATTGGCGAGTACCAGTTGCTTGGCGAATCCATTGATGATGCCGCCGGTGAGGCGTTTGACAAAACGGCCAAATTGCTCGGTCTTGATTACCCTGGTGGGCCCATGTTATCGAAACTGGCGTCGCAGGGGACGGAAGGGCGCTTTGTCTTCCCGCGTCCTATGACGGACAGGCCCGGTCTTGATTTCAGTTTCTCTGGCCTAAAAACCTTCGCGGCGAATACCATTCGTGAAAATGAACCGGATGAGCAAACGCGTGCCGATATCGCCCGTGCATTTGAAGACGCGGTGGTCGATACGCTGATGATCAAATGTAAACGTGCGCTGGACCAAACAGGTTTTACCCGTCTGGTTATGGCGGGTGGCGTTAGCGCAAACCGTACGCTTCGCGCAAAACTGGCTGAGATGATGAAAAAACGCCGTGGTGAGGTGTTCTATGCTCGCCCGGAATTTTGTACCGATAATGGTGCAATGATTGCCTATGCCGGAATGGTGCGTCTGAAAGCCGGTGGCGTTGCCGGACTTGGTGTAACTGTGCGCCCGCGCTGGCCGCTGGCGGAATTACCCGCTGCGTAATCTACTCCCCCGGTGGCTACGCTTACCGGGGTTATCGTTTGGTTTCCCTCTTTTTATCTTCCCATTTCCTTGCCGCTATCGTCCGCATCTCCACAGATCACTGACTATACTTTCCCCTTTGCGAGTCAAAATCGGCTGCCATAGCCGGCAGGGATGTTCAGTTATGACGCCTCTTCTACATCACCGAAAGAGGAGACATTATGAAAGCTCTCGTCTGGCACGCTACTGGCGATATTCGTCTTGATGACGTCGCCGAACCACAGATTGAACAACCCACTGATGCGGTTATTCGTCTTACAGCCTCGGCCATTTGCGGTACCGATCTGCACTTTATCCGTGGCACCTTTAGCGATATGAAAGCGGGCACCATCCTCGGCCATGAAGGCGTCGGCATTATTGAGCAACTGGGCGACCAGGTGCGTAATTTTGATGTCGGCGATCGGGTGGTGGTTTGCTCGACGCTCTCTTGTGGCTACTGCCCTCCCTGTCGCAGCGGTAACACCGCGCAGTGTGATAATGCCAATCCGAACGGCCCACAGGCCGGTACCTGTTTCTTTGGCGGCCCGCAAGCAACCGGTCCTGTCAACGGCTTACAGGCAGAAAAGGCGCGTATACCCTTTGCCTCTAATACGCTGGTAAAAGTCCCGCAGGAGGTCAGTGATGAACAGGCGATTCTTGTCAGTGATATCTTTCCGACGGGCTGGTTTGGCGCGGAGATAGCAGACATTACGCGCGGCGACACGGTGGCGGTGTTTGGCTGTGGGCCTGTTGGTCAGTTTACGATTGCCAGCGCACTGTTGATGGGTGCCGGACGCGTCATTGCCGTCGATTCACATGATGACAGACTGGCGATGGCGCGCCGACAGGGGGCCTTTACCGTCAATTTCGATAAAGAAGATCCGCTGGAAGCCATTGCATTACTCACCGGTGGGCTGGGTGTTGATATTGCTATTGACGCCGTTGGTGTTGATAGTGAGCACGCTCACCATGGCCCGGCGGCTCAGCAAGCCGAGCAGAAAGCAGAGCAATACCGTCAGGAAGTACAACAGGTGGCGCCGGACAATGCGGAACATCAGCATGTCCAGGACGGAAACTGGGTTCCGGGCGATGCGCCGAGCCAGGCGCTGGAATGGGCGATTCAGGGGCTGAAAAAAGCGGGGACACTGAGCATTATCGGCGTTTACCCTCCCGCCGCGCAGACCTTTCCCATTGGGATGGCGATGAATAAGAATCTGACCATGAAAATGGGTAACTGTAATCACCACGCGATTATTCCGCACCTGCTGGAACTGGTGCGCGTGGGGGCTATCGACCCCACCCAGGTGCTGACTCAGGTGGAGCCACTGTCAGATGTGGTATCCGCTTATCAACATTTTGATAAGCGTGAGACCGGGTGGATTAAAACGGAATTGCTGCCTTCGCACTAACTCCCCGGCAGGCCGGGCTTCTGACACCCCCGGCCTGTTTTTTGTCGCTACGATTTTTTGCCCGGCAATATTTCACTCATCAACTGGTTTGCCGTGTCGGCGAAAATCTTCCCGGCAGAGCGATCCCCTTTGGCCATTGAGGCCATAAAGGCTTTTGCCTGTTTCAGGGTGATATGCGGCGGTAGCGGCGCCACTTCCGGATCGGTTTTCACTTCCAGTACAACGGGGCGCTCTGCTGACAAGGCTTGCTGCCAGGCAATCGGTAACTGTTGTGGATCATTCACGAAAATACCTTTGAGCCCCAGCGATTGTGCGAAGCGGGCATAACCCACATCGGGAATGTCCTGGGTTGCCTCAAATCGCGGATTGCCCTCCATTACGCGCTGCTCCCAGGTCACCTGGTTAAGATCCTGGTTATTGAAGACACAAATGATCAGGCGCGGATCGCTCCAGCTTTGCCAGTATTTCTGAATGGTGATCAGTTCTGCCATGTTGTTCATTTGCATGGCACCATCCCCGACCAGCGCGACCACCACTTTCTGCGGGTAGGCAAATTTTGCGGCGATGGCGTAAGGTACAGCGGCACCCATACAGGCAAGGCCGCCAGACAGTGAGGCGCGTTGGCCCTGCTTCACTTTATAATCGCGTGCAAACCAGTTGGCACACGAGCCGGAATCGGACGTGACGATGGCATCGTCCGGCAGCAGCGGTGACATTTCCCAGACGACGCGTTGCGGGTTAACCGGTTTGGCGTCGGCCATCGCTCGTTCCTCAAGGGTCTCCCACCATGATTTCACCCCTCTGGCAATTTCCTCTTGCCAGCTACGGTCAGTTTTATGCGTCAGCAGCGGCAGCAGTGCGCGAAGGGTTTCCGCTGCATCGCCATGAAGATTAACTTCGACCGGGTAGCGTAGCCCCAGCATTGCCGGATCGATATCGACCTGCACCGCTCGGGCCTGCCCCTCTTTCGGCAGGAATTCCGTCCATGGAAAACCGGTACCAATCATCAGCAGCGTGTCGCAATTCATCATCATGTCGTAAGACGGTTTCGTACCCAGCAAACCGATCGCGCCGGTGACAAAAGGCGCGTCATCCGGTAGTACATCTTTGCCGAGCAGCGCTTTTGCCACGCCAGCACCAAGCAGATTGGCCAGTTGCACCACTTCCAGTGCTGCGCCACGGGCACCCGCCCCAACCAGTATCGCCACTTTCTTTCCGCTATTAAGAATATCCGCGGCACGTTGCAGATCGGCCTCATAAGGCACGATTTTCGGACGTTGATAGCCCGCTCCTGAGTGGGTGAAACCATGGGTATGCGGCGGCGCCTGCCAGGGTTCGTCCTGAATATCCTTCGGCAATATCAGGACCGTTACACCGTTTTGCGCCACTGCGATACGTACGCCGCGATCGACAAGGTGGCGTACCTGGCTGGGGGAGGCGGCTTCTTGTACAAAGTTCGCCACGTCGGCGAAAACACGATCGAGGTTTAATTCTTGCTGATAGCTGGCGCCGCGTGCGGTGGCCTCTGCCTGACCGGCGATGGCCAGCACCGGAGCATGGTCCATTTTCGCGTCATACAGGCCGGTCAGCAGATGGGTGGCGCCAGGGCCTCCGGTTGAGAGACACACGCCCAACTCGCCGGTGAATTTGGCATGTCCTGCTGCCATAAACGCCGCCATTTCTTCATGGCGTACCTGGATAAACTCAATGCCATTGCCCGCTTTGTTCGCGCGTTGCAGCGCACCGAGCACACCGTTGATGCCATCACCGGGGTAGCCATAAATTCGGCTGACACCCCAGGCTTTCAGGCTCTCAATGAAAAAATCACTGGTCATTTTTGTCACTGTGTTGCCCCCTGGCTCAAAAAGTTAATCGAGCGTTAAGGATAGACGACATCATCAGGATATGGGGGAGGGGCGCAGGACGTGGCTTAGCGCGCCGTTACGCCTGATGCGATACAGGCGTAACGGCAGAATTCAGTCCATTCAGGCAATGAAAGGGATGAACAGGGCATTTTCCCGGATATGATACTTTTTATCCGGGAGGGGATCCGTCTACTTTTTTTTCTTCAGTTTGTGCCAGATTTTTGTCTCCTGACGACGCCATAACCGCTGAATGTTGTCGTGGTGACGTATCAGGATCAGGCAGGAGAGCATGGCAACCGGAAAGGTAAACTGGGGTTTAAACCACCAGACATAGAAGGGCGCAATCAGCGCGCTGACAATCGCACCTAACGAAGAGTAACCGCTAAGCAGGACGGTCAGCAGCCAGGTTCCCGCCATCACGCCCGTTAAGTCCCAGCCAATGGGCGCAATCGCACCAAAGGCAGTAGCTACGCCCTTTCCGCCCTGAAAATGGAAAAAAACAGGCCAGATATGCCCAAGGCAGGCGGCGATAGCAATAAGGCCAAGCCAGAAGGGAGTGATGCCAAGCGCATAGGCTCCCCATACCGGCAGCATGCCTTTTAGCACGTCAAAAATCAGTACCGTTACGGCTGCTCCTTTGCCGCCAATTCGTAATACGTTGGTCGCCCCTGGGTTGCCAGAGCCACTCTCACGTGGGTCAGGCAGACCTGCGATGCGGCAGACCAGAATGGCGCTGGATATTGAGCCGCAAAGATACGCGAGGATGATCATTCCAGGCGCGATTGCACTCATGACGCTGTTCCATTGTGAAAATGTCGTTTTATTATCTGCATCAGTGGATAATACGCATAAATTATGGAAAGTGGTATCCAGGTTAGCCAAAAAGCAGGTGGGGCGTGATGGACATTGTATTTATAGAGCAACTTTCGGTAATCACCACTATCGGTGTGTATGACTGGGAGCAGACGATTGAACAAAAGCTGGTGTTCGATATCGAAATGGCATGGGATAACCGCCAGGCGGCAAAGAGCGACGATGTTAATGATTGTCTGAGCTATGCAGACATAGCAGAAACCGTCATTGCGCATGTCGAAGGAAGCCGTTTTGCGCTGGTGGAACGGGTTGCCGAAGAGGTCGCTGATTTACTGCTGAGCCGTTTTAACTCTCCATGGGTGCGCATCAAATTGAGCAAGCCAGGGGCTGTCGCCCGGGCCGCCAACGTTGGCGTCATCATTGAGCGTGGCAATAATCTGAAAAAAATTATTTAAATTCATAATTATTAAACCAAGCGCTAGTCTTCTGGTCATACGTCATGGCCATACGCGGCTTCCCTTGTGGTAAGCCGTTTTTTATGTCTGTTTAGGGGTTTATTTGATGAGCGATATGCACTCGCTGCTGGTGGCAGCAATTTTGGGTGTTGTCGAAGGATTGACGGAGTTTTTACCGGTTTCCAGTACGGGCCACATGATTCTTGTGGGGCATTTACTGGGTTTTGAGGGAGATACCGCAAAAACGTTTGAAGTTGTGATTCAGTTAGGGTCGATTTTGGCTGTGGTGGTGATGTTCTGGCGTCGCCTGTTTGGATTGATTGGTATTCACTTTGGTCGTACCCCCCATGAAGGCACAGGCACAGGTCGCCTGACGCTCATTCATATCCTGCTGGGCATGGTTCCCGCCGTTGTTCTCGGCCTTGTTTTCCACGATGCCATTAAATCTCTCTTTAACCCCATTAACGTGATGTATGCGCTGGTGGTGGGTGGGGTACTGCTGATTGCCGCGGAATGCCTCAAACCAAAAGTGCCGCGCGCCGAAGGGGTGGACGATATCACCTTGCGCCAGGCATTTATGATTGGCTGCTTCCAGTGTCTGGCGCTATGGCCGGGGTTCTCCCGTTCTGGGGCAACAATTTCAGGTGGTATGCTCATGGGCGTGAGCCGTTATGCGGCTTCGGAGTTCTCGTTCCTGTTGGCGGTGCCAATGATGATGGGCGCCACCGTACTGGATTTGTATAAGAGTCTTAAGTTCTTGACCGTGGGTGACATTCCGATGTTTGCCGTCGGCTTCGTGACGGCGTTTATCGTCGCTCTCATCGCGATCAAAACCTTCCTGGAGTTGATCAAACGTATCTCGTTTATCCCGTTTGCGATCTATCGCTTTATTGTCGCTGCCGCGGTCTACTTCATCTTTATCTAAATAACATGCCCTCAGTCTTTTGGCTGAGGGCAACGTTGTTCTTTCCAGCCGGCCACGGCCTGAATGCGACGGCGCGTTAACTCTTCACGCACTTCAATGCCTTTGAAACCTGCCTCAACAACCGCTTTGCTGGAGACCGCTTTTGCGACATCCCAGGCCTCACGCAGCAAACGTCCCTGCGGGTAGTCGCACGCCTCAAACCCCGCACGTCCTCGCACGTCGGCCTCGCTGGTCAGGGCGATTTGCTCAACCCGCTGCGGCTTGCGCCAGGCGTCAATCGAATCGAACAATTTAACGATGGTCTTTGGCTGCAGGATTGGGAAGGTATGGATCAGATCGTGGAATTCCGCCACCAGTTTGGCCAGATCGCGGATATCGTTCGGTACGCGCAATCGCTGGCAGACGCCCTCAACAAGTTTGACGCCCGCCGGGCCATGCCCGTGATGGCGTGGCCAAAGTTCCGGTGGGGTTAACCCTTTTCCCAGGTCGTGGCAGAGAGTGGCAAAACGCACATCGACCTCAGGGCTGAGCATCGCAGCCATGCTCACGGTCATCAGGGTATGAAGACCGGTATCGATTTCAGGATGCCATTTTGCCGGCGCGGGTACGCCAAACAGCGCGTCCACTTCCGGGAACAGCACTTTTAGCGCCCCGCAGTCACGCAACACCTGGAAAAAGACCTGTGGATTACGGGTCTTGAGGGCGTTCTCCGTCTCTTTCCAGACGCGTTCAGGAGTCAGATGCGCCAACTCACCTGCGGTGGTCATATCGCGCATGAGCGTCATGGTTTCGTCGGCAATGCGAAAACTTAAATGCGCATAGCGGGCGGCAAAACGCGCCACACGCAGAACACGCAAGGGATCTTCGGCAAACGCGGGGGAAACATGGCGCAGCAGGCGGCGGTGCAAATCGTTCTGACCGCCATAGGGATCGATTATGTTGCCGTTATCATCCTGCGCAAGCGCATTGACGGTTAAGTCGCGGCGTAACAGATCTTGCTCAAGCGTTACATCCGGCGCGGCATAGCAGGAAAAACCGGTATAACCGAAGCCTGATTTTCGTTCAGTGCGGGCAAGAGCGTACTCTTCGTGACTTTGTGGATGGAGAAACACGGGAAAATCGCGGCCTACCTGCTGGTAGCCCGCGTCGAGCATCTCTGCTGGCGTGGCGCCAACCACCACCCAATCTTTGTCTTTGACCGACAGGCCCAGTAACGCATCGCGAACTGCGCCACCGACCAGATAACTCTTCACGCCGCCTGACTCCTCACATCTGTGACTTTTCATTAACCTGCCTTATCGGAAATTGAAACAGGTTCTTATTTTTGCCGACAGATAATACGTAAGTGTAGAGAAGATGGCTAATCAGCTTAGTTCATCCAGCGATCTTTGCGTTTACGGCGCGGGATTAAATGCGGCAGCACAAGGCCCAGGAAGAGACCCGCACCCAATACGCCGCCGCCATACATAAACCACTGCATGATAATGGTGCGTTGTTTGTCGTCGAGTTGCAGGTTAGCGGCGTTCACTTTCTTCTGCGCGACAATAAGCTCGTTCTTAAGCTTCTGATTTTCTTCTTTCAGGCTGTTAATGACCCCATCGCTACCGGCCACTTTTTGCTGCATATCCGCCGTGCGCTGGTTCCAGGTATTATCGATATTGTTGAGCTTATCGGTCAGGGTCTTCACCTGGTTTTCCAGTTCCGGCACGCGCGTGCGCAGGCTGGGCTGCGTATTGAGTTCTTTAAGAGGGATCCAGGCCGTACGGCCACTGCTGTCGCGTACCTGTGCGTAGTTAGACGCTTCATTGGTTTGCAACAGCACCACTTCCTCGCCGGCGTTTACCGTGCCCACGAGGCGGTAGTTATCTCCCGGGCCACTGCGAACCCAGGTGTTCAATTCATCAGAGACGTAACGTTTTTCTTCGGCATGGGCCAATGTGGAAACGCTAAGCGCAAATAAGGTCATTCCAATCAGGCGTAATTTAAGCATCAGGCGTCGTTATTATCTTTAAGCGTGAATAAAAACAGTGCCAACAGTCTGACGATAGCTGGCAGGCGGCATCAATCGGAATCATCCGGGTCGAACAAAGCGCATAAGTGAACTTTTACACCCATGATATCGCGCATTGCATGGCAATCTGACACAAAATACTATCTACTGACAAACATCGGGCGCGTTAGTTCGCCGAAATTTTGACTGATGTGACATAACCATAAGTGCAAAGCCATGGCTCAGGAAATCGAATTAAAATTTTACGTACATCCCGACAGCGTTGAAACGCTTCGTAACCATCTTCATTCGCTCACCGACGATCGCGTAGCGCCCACCCAGTTACTCAACATCTATTACGAAACGGCAGATAACTGGCTGCGTCGTCATGATATGGGGTTGCGTATCCGCGGCTTCGACGGTCAGTACGAAATGACGATGAAAATCGCCGGACGCGTTGTCGGCGGGTTACATCAACGTCCTGAATATAATATCGCGCTGGATAAACCGGAGCTGGATCTGGCTCGCTTTCCGCAGGAAGTCTGGCCGGATGGCGCGCTGCCAGAAGATCTCCAGGCGCAGACACAGCCGCTCTTTAGCACCGATTTCTACCGGGAGAAATGGCTGGTTAACGTCGGTGAAAGCCGTATTGAGATTGGGCTGGACCTGGGCGAAGTTAAAGCCGGCGAGCTGGCTGAGCCTATCTGTGAGCTTGAGCTTGAACTGCTAAGCGGCTATCCGGCGGATATCCTCAAACTGGCCCGTCAGCTCGTGACCCAGTCAGGGCTGCGTCAGGGAAGCCTGAGTAAGGCCGCACGCGGCTATCATCTGGCGCAGGGTAATGCCGAACGTCATCGCCGCCCGACGCCCATACTCAAAGTTCAACCGAAAGCCACAACGGAGCAGGCTTTTACCGCCGCGCTGGAGCTGGGACTTTCGCAGTGGCAGTACCATGAAGAACTGTGGGTTCGCGGCGATACCCGGGCCAAAGCGGACGTACAGTCTGCGATTACGCTCATTCGCCATACTCTTATGTTGTTCGGCGGCATTGTGCCGCGTAAAGCGAGCGCACGCCTGCGCGATTTGCTGACTCAGGCGGAAGCAACGTTGACGTCAGATGTCTCCGCAGCGACGGCCGCATGGAGCGCAGAGGCGGCAACGGCGAAACTGCTGTTGACAGAGTGGCTGGTTTCCCAGGGCTGGCGCACCTTCCTCGATGACAAAGCGCAGGCGAAATTTGCCGACTCCTTCAAACGTTTTGCCGATACCCATTTGTCCCGCTGCGCCGCTGAACTCAAAAGTACGTTCGCGCATCCGTTGGGAGACAGTTATCGCGACCAGTTGCCACGTCTGGCACGAGAAATAGACAATGTGCTGTTGCTTGCTGGCTATTACGATGCGGCGCAGGCAAATGCCTGGCTGGAAAACTGGCAAGGCTTGCTCCACGCCATTGAGACACGCCAGCGTATTGAAATCGAACATTTCCGTAACGAAGCAATCTGTCAGCAGCCCTTCTGGCTGCACAGTGGACAACGCTAACCCGGTCAAGGAACCCCCCGATGATGCCGCACTCTCCACAGTTACAGCAGCACTGGCAAACAGTACTGGCCCGCTTGCCTGAGTCATTCAGTGAAACACCGCTTAGTGAACAAGCGCAGTTAGTGCTTACTTTCAGTGATTTTGTGCAGGATAGCCTTGCCGCGCATCCTGACTGGCTGGCTGAGCTGGAAAGCGCACCGCCACAGGTGGACGAGTGGAAGCGGTATGCGCAAACCCTTCGCGAATCGCTGGAAGGTGTGGGAGATGAGGCATCATTAATGCGTGCGCTGCGCCTGTTCCGTCGCCATATGATGGTGCGCATTGCCTGGGCGCAGTCGCTGGCGCTGGTGGCAGAAGAGGAGACGTTGCAGCAGTTGAGCGTACTGGCGGAGACCCTGATCGTCGCTGCACGCGACTGGCTTTACGATGCCTGCTATCGCGAGTGGGGAACGCCGTGCAATCAGCAGGGGGAACCGCAGCCGTTGCTGATCCTTGGCATGGGCAAGCTGGGTGGCGGGGAGCTTAACTTTTCGTCCGATATCGATCTGATTTTTGCCTGGCCGGAAAACGGTTCAACGCGCGGTGGGCGACGCGAACTTGATAACGCCCAGTTTTTTACTCGCTTGGGACAGCGCCTGATCAAAGTGCTCGACCAGCCGACGCAGGATGGCTTTGTCTATCGCGTGGATATGCGGCTGCGCCCGTTTGGCGACAGCGGTCCGCTGGTGCTGAGTTTTGCCGCGCTGGAAGATTATTATCAGGAGCAGGGGCGCGACTGGGAACGTTATGCGATGGTGAAAGCCCGCATTATGGGCGATAAGGACGATGTTTACGCTGGCGAATTACGGGCCATGCTGCGGCCGTTCGTCTTCCGTCGCTATATCGATTTCAGCGTTATTCAGTCTCTGCGTAACATGAAAGGGATGATTGCCCGCGAAGTGCGCCGCCGTGGTCTGAAAGATAACATTAAGCTGGGCGCGGGCGGCATCCGTGAGATTGAGTTTATCGTTCAGGTGTTCCAGTTGATACGCGGTGGGCGCGAGCCGTCGTTGCAGTCCCGTTCACTGTTACCGACGCTGGACGCTATCGATAAGCTGGGTTTGCTGCCGCCTGGCGATGCACCGGCGTTACGCCAGGCCTATTTGTATCTGCGCCGTCTGGAAAACCTGCTGCAAAGCATTAACGACGAACAAACGCAGACGCTGCCGACAGATGAACTCAATCGCGCGCGTCTGGCCTGGGGGATGCGGGTCGCTGACTGGGAAACCCTGACCGCTGAGCTTGAAAAGCAGATGTCTGCCGTACGAGGGGTATTCAACACCCTGATTGGCGATGACGAAGCCGAAGAGCAGGGGGATGCGCTCTGCGGGCAATGGAGTGAGTTGTGGCAGGATGCGTTTCAGGAAGATGACAGCACGCCTGTGCTGGCGCACCTTTCTGACGATGATCGCTGCCGCGTGGTCGCGATGATTGCTGATTTTCGCAAAGAGCTGGATAAGCGCACCATTGGCCCACGCGGCCGCCAGGTGCTCGACCACCTGATGCCGCATCTGTTGAGTGATGTCTGCTCCCGTGAGGATGCCCCTGTACCGCTGTCTCGCGTGACGCCGTTGTTAACGGGAATTGTCACGCGTACGACGTATCTTGAGCTGCTCAGCGAATTTCCCGGTGCGCGTAAGCATCTGATTTCACTATGTGCCGCCTCGCCGATGGTGGCCAGTAAGCTGGCGCGTTATCCGTTATTGCTGGATGAGTTGCTTGATCCGAATACCCTTTATCAGCCCACGGCGATGAATGCCTACCGGGATGAGCTACGTCAGTATCTGCTGCGAGTGCCGGATGACGATGAAGAGCAGCAACTGGAGGCGTTACGCCAGTTTAAACAGGCTCAATTGTTGCGTGTGGCGGCAGCAGATCTGGCAGGCACACTCCCCGTGATGAAAGTGAGCGATCACTTAACATGGCTTGCCGAAGCCATCATTGAAGCCGTGGTACAACAGGCGTGGAGCCTGATGGTATCGCGTTATGGGCAACCGAAACACTTACGCGACCGTGAAGGCCGTGGGTTTGCAGTGGTCGGTTACGGCAAACTGGGCGGTTGGGAGCTGGGCTATAGTTCCGATCTGGATTTGATTTTCCTTCATGACTGTCCGGTGGACGTGATGACTGACGGCGAGCGGGAAATCGATGGCCGCCAATTTTATCTGCGCCTTGCCCAGCGCGTGATGCACCTGTTCAGTACGCGCACCTCATCCGGGATCCTGTATGAAGTGGACGCGCGCTTGCGACCGTCCGGTGCGGCGGGAATGCTGGTGACCTCAACCGAATCCTTTGCCGACTACCAGCGCACCGAAGCCTGGACGTGGGAACATCAGGCGCTGGTTCGCGCCCGCGTTGTCTATGGCGATCCACAATTAAACGCGCAATTTGATGCCATCCGCCGCGATATCACCATGACCGTGCGTGATGGTGCAACGTTACAAACCGAGGTGCGCGAGATGCGCGAAAAAATGCGCGCCCACTTGAGCAATAAGCACAAGGATCGCTTTGATATTAAAGCCGATGAGGGTGGAATTACCGATATCGAATTTATCACCCAGTATCTGGTGCTGCGTTATGCCCATGCAAAACCGAAACTGACGCGCTGGTCGGACAATGTCCGCATTCTGGAAGGGCTGGCGCAAAACGGCATTATGGAAGAGCAGGAAGCGCAGGCACTTACCACCGCCTATACAACGTTGCGTGATGAGCTGCATCACCTGGCGCTACAGGAGCTGCCAGGGCATGTTCCGGAGGCATGTTTTGTCGCTGAACGCGCGATGGTGCGAGCCTGCTGGAACAAGTGGTTGGTGGAGCCGTGCGAGGACGCGTAAGTGTGCTATTATCGCGCGCAAATTTTGTATCTCTCAGGAGACAGGAATGAAAGTAACGCTGCCAGAGTTTAATCAAGCGGGAGTGCTGGTCGTAGGCGATGTGATGCTGGATCGCTACTGGTACGGTCCAACCAGCCGTATTTCACCGGAAGCGCCGGTGCCAGTGGTGAAGGTCGAAACCATTGAAGAGCGTCCGGGTGGTGCGGCGAACGTAGCAATGAACATCGCTTCTCTGGGCGCGGGCGCGCGTCTGGTTGGGTTGACCGGTATTGACGATGCGGCGCGTGCACTGAGCAAAGCGCTGGCGGACGTCAACGTGAAATGCGACTTCGTTTCTGTTCCAACTCACCCCACCATCACTAAGCTGCGCGTACTGTCGCGCAATCAGCAACTGATTCGTCTCGATTTCGAAGAGGGCTTTGATGGTGTGGATCCTGAGCCGCTGCATGAACGGATTAATCAGGCGCTGAGCAGCATCGGCGCGCTGGTGCTCTCCGATTACGCCAAAGGGGCGCTGACGAGCATTCAGCAGATGATCACGCTGGCGCGCGGTGCAGGCGTGCCTGTACTGATCGACCCGAAAGGGACCGACTTTGAACGCTACCGTGGTGCCACCCTGTTGACGCCGAATCTCTCCGAATTTGAAGCCGTGGTCGGCAAATGCAAAGACGAAGACGATATTGTTGAACGTGGCATGAAGCTGATTGCCGATTTCGACCTGACTGCGCTGCTGGTCACCCGTTCTGAACAGGGAATGACGCTGCTACAGCCGGGCAAAGCACCACTGCATCTGCCGACGCAGGCGCAGGAAGTGTATGACGTGACCGGTGCGGGTGACACAGTGATTGGTGTGTTGGCTGCTACGCTTGCCGCGGGTAATTCGCTGGAAGAAGCCTGCTTCTTCGCGAACGCTGCTGCTGGCGTTGTGGTGGGTAAACTCGGGACTTCAACGGTTTCGCCTGTCGAGCTGGAAAACGCGGTGCGCGGGCGTTCGGAGACGGGTTTTGGTGTGATGACCGAAGAAGAACTGCGCGACGCCGTGGCGGCAGCACGCAAACGTGGCGAAAAAGTGGTCATGACCAACGGCGTGTTCGACATCCTGCACGCGGGCCATGTGTCATATCTGGCGAATGCCCGTAAGCTCGGCGATCGTCTGATCGTTGCGGTGAACAGCGATGCTTCCACTAAACGGCTGAAAGGGGATTCGCGCCCGGTTAACCCGCTTGAGCAACGTATGATTGTTCTCAGCGCGCTGGAAGCCGTGGACTGGGTGGTCCCGTTTGAAGAAGATACGCCGCAGCGTCTGATTGCCTCCGTTCTGCCGGATAAGCTGGTGAAAGGGGGTGACTACAAGCCGGAGGAGATCGCCGGGAGCGAAGAGGTGTGGGCCAACGGCGGTGAAGTGCTGGTGCTCAACTTTGAAGATGGCTGTTCGACCACCAACATCATCAGGAAAATCCAGAAAGACAGCGAGAAGTAAGCAATGCGGGAGATGCATCGAACATCTCGTTATGAGGCTCTCCTCGCTGTTGACGGTGCTGCTTTTTCGACCTAAATTAAAGGAACAAGGGTGAGAGGGGATTTCTCCCCCCTCTGATTGGCTGTTAGTAAGCTGCGAAACTTATCGTTAACAGAACAATCAGTATGATGATGTGCTTCATCATAACCCTTTCCTTATTAAAGCCCCTTCCTCGGGAGGGGCTTTCCCGTTTCAGCCCCTTGCTGACCCAGCGATTGTTGGTGAGTGCCTCGACAGGGACAAGAGCTTTTCCCCTCGGATGTTTTATTACTGGATCGTTCACGCAAAACGGCTTCCGTTCCGAACGTTACGTACTGAAAAGGCGTGTTCAGAATAAAAAAATCCCCGGCTTTATGGGCCAGGGATGGGGTTACATAAGGTGGGAAGAAACTATTCCTCTTTTACCGTTGTGATCGCGATTTCTTCATTTGGCCCGACCGCAGGCGATGAATTTAACGGTGTTGCCATGGCTGCCAGCGAGCCGCCGGAAATCCCAATTTCATTAAGCAGCGAATCAATCAGCGGCGCCTGGGTTCGGTAGGCGAGGGCGGCAGAGAGTGCCTGCTCCGCCAGATTGCCACCGTTAACCGTACCTGTGGTCACTTCGCCTGCTGCTCCGCCGCGGTTCAGCCCATCTACCTGAATGATTTTGATACCTTCGATGGACTTCATTGGCTCAACGGATTTCTCGATAACCGCAGGCAGAGATTGCAGAAGTGCCAGTTTGAATTTGAGGCTGGTTTGTTCGTTGGAAAGCACGTTGATCGCATCGTTCAATGCGCGCTGCGCTTCGGCTTCCGCCAGCCCTTTTTTCCGCGTTGCTTCCGCCAGTTCGACGATGGCTGCAGCCTGCAATTCTGCCGCTTCTTTCTCGGCTTTGGCGCGTACTGTCAGCTCAACCGCTTTGGTTTCCGCATCCTGAGCTGCGGCAATCAGCGCAACCTGTTTTGCACGATCGGCTTCTGCGGTCTGGCGCGTGGTTTCTACGTTTTGCTGGGCACGAACGGCTTCCGCCAGCGCGTCGTTGGCTTTTGCTTCCGCCTGTGACTGTTGCTCTGACTTCGCCGCGATGGCGATGGATTTCGTCTGGTTGGCAATCTCCGTCACCTGCTGTTGCTCGATCTCTTTAATGCGAACTTCACGCTCAGCCTCAACTTTTCTGGAACGTACTGCCTGTTCACGTTCGATTTCACTTTCCTGAATTTGCCGTTCCGCCAGGATACGTGTTTGCTCGGCTTCACGATGGCGCTCTGCTTCGAAGGCGGCGATTTTGGCATTCTGCTCGGCGGTGCGGGTTTTCACCTGCTGCTCCTGCTCAAGCGTCATAAATGCCTCTTGCTGTTCAATCTCAAGTTTGCGCGCCAGGGCATCGCGGTTCTTCTCACGGACTGCGACTTCAACGTCCTGCTCGACTTCGTTACGTTCACGGCGACGGCGCTCAGTTTCCTGAGTCAGTTTGGTGAGACCTTCGGCATCAAAGGCGTTGTTCGGGTTGAAATGCACTTTTTCCGTCTGGTTGAAGTTGGTTAACGAGACGCTTTCCAGCTCCAGACCGTTCTTCGACAGATCTTCCGCAACGGTGTTTTGCACACCCTGAACGAAGTTCTCGCGAGTGTCCTGTAACTCATGCATGGTCATCTGGGAGGCCGTAGCACGCAGGGCATCAACGAATTTATCTTCAATCAGCACGCGGAGATCTTCTGGTGACAATGTACGCTGCCCCAATGTCTGTGCGGCAGTGGCAATCCCCTCGATCGACGGTTTTACGCGTACGAAAAAGGCAACAACGACATCAACGCGCATACGATCTTTAGTGATCAGGCTGTCAACCGTAGAACGGCTCACCTCGAGTTTAAGGGTGTTCATGTTAATCGGAATAATTTCGTGGAAGATAGGCATCACAATCGCGCCGCCACTCATTACCACTTTCTGCCCACCTAAACCTGTTCGTACAAACGCCTGCTCAGCCGAGGCCCGACGGTATAACCGGGCAAAAATAATCCCGATGACCAACAGGACAAAAACGGCTATCAGGGCATAACTCATCCATGAGGGAAATAGATTCAAGAGATTTTCCATAATACTTCCTTTTGTTTTTACAATTCATTCGGCCAGGGGTTCAGTTCCGCCAAATAACGGCTGGCGGACAACCGACAAATAATGAGGACCTTATCGCCTCGTTTAAACGTCTTTCCTTCTTCGGGTTCCAGAAGTAAATAATGTACCTGCCCAAACTTATCTTTAAATTTTCCTTCGCAAGGGCGTTGAGGCTCCGCACTGTGACCCGTGATAATGGCCATAGCGCCAATAAAATCATCTTCTGTGATCGCACTGGTTTCATCTCCCGGTAGCCAGCGCCCTAAAAGTTTACCGGTATAGTGTGTGCAAATACCTGAAAAAATAAGGCAAAAAGGGGTCAGGACTATATTGGGAAGCGGGGTTTGCAGCAGTGTCACGCTCATGTGCTGTAAAAAAATGCCAGACAAGCCGAAGCAACCGGCGATAAGGCAAAGGACAACCAGTGCGGGAACGCGACCAAAATTAAGGTAATGGAAAAACTGGTTCAAATGGCCTGAGGCGACGCCGTCATAATCACCCAGATGTGAATCAATAACACCAGAAATAACATTCCCAAAGAACAGTGAGACAATTTCCACAATACCTATAAGCGCCACAAATGCGAGGGCGAAAAAGTAGGGCGAGTAGTATTCAGGAAAAATATCCATATATTCTCCTTGGGTTATTTTTTTAAATCAGACGCATATTTTCGTTAGTATTGAAGGTGATATTATCATAAATGGGGAAGTAACAAAAAGACAGATGGACTCCCGGAATATCGTAGGGTAATCGATGAAAACCTTATCGATTACCCCTTTGCGGTTGGCTATGCAGGGGATGTCAGAATTGGCTTAAACGCCTGTATCTGGCGAATCAACCGGAGGAATTGCCGGAGCCGGTTTCACTTCTGCTGACGCATTGCGATTTTCCAGTTCGTTCAGACGCTGCTCGAGCAGCGCTAGTTTTTCACGTGTACGGAGCAGTACCTGTGTCTGTACGTCAAACTCCTCGCGGCTGACGAGGTCAAGGCGAGTCAGTTGCGCCTGCAGAGACTGGCGGATTTTTTTCTCAACATCTTCCCCGAACTCGCGAATCCCTTTTGGCATCGATTCGTGGACCTGACGCGCAATCTGTTCAATTTTTTTCGGGTCAATCATTTGTATGTTCCCTGTTCGGATAGGTTCTGACAATTATTGTAGTGTGATATGCCATAACGATAAACCAGATTTGTTTGAAGGTTACGCGTTGCCGAAGGTAATCAATAGCGTTATAGTTATCCCGCTTATTCTCAGGGCGGGGCGAAATTCCCCACCGGCGGTAAATCAGCGATGTCCAATAGATTTCGCGTAGCGGCAAGGCGGCAACTGAGCGAATTCCAGGAACATAGTCAACTATGTAACTGGGATGAGTGAAGGAAGCCAATGCAGCAGCGGCGTGAAAGATGAAGGACAGGTTGAAAGCCCGCGAGCGCTTTCGATGCAAATCGAAAGGTCAGCAGATCCGGTGTAATTCCGGGGCCGACGGTTAAAGTCCGGATGGGAGAGAGTAACGATTCAGTTGGGCCTGGAGGCCTGCTCGCGTTATTTTTTTATACTCCTAAGACTGCCCTGATTCTGGTAACCATAACTTTATTGAGGTCTTTTACCATGAATCAGACGCTGCTTTCTTCTTTTGGCACGCCATTCGAACGTATTGAAAATGCTTTAACTGCACTGCGCGAAGGTCGCGGTGTAATGGTTCTCGACGATGAAGATCGCGAGAATGAAGGCGACATGATCTTTGCCGCTGAAACCATGACCGTTGAGCAGATGGCGCTGACCATCCGTCACGGTAGCGGCATTGTTTGCCTGTGCATCACCGAAGATCGTCGTAAACAACTTGATCTGCCGATGATGGTTGAAAACAACACCAGCGCTTACGGTACCGGCTTTACCGTTACCATCGAAGCGGCTACGGGGGTTACTACCGGTGTTTCGGCTGCCGATCGTGTTACTACCGTGCGTGCTGCCATTGCCGATGGCGCTAAACCTTCTGACCTGAATCGTCCGGGCCACGTGTTCCCGCTGCGTGCGCAGCAGGGCGGTGTATTGACGCGCGGTGGTCATACCGAAGCGACGATTGATCTGGTGACCCTGGCAGGGTTCAAACCGGCCGGTGTGCTGTGTGAACTGACGAAAGATGATGGCTCCATGGCGCGCGCGCCGGAGTGTATCCAGTTCGCTCGCGAGCACAACATGGCTGTTGTCACCATCGAAGATCTGGTGGCTTATCGTCTGGAGCATGAGCGTAAAGCCAGCTAAGTGATAGCCGCACAATGAAAAAAATCCGAAGCCGGGCACCGACTTCGGATTTTTTTATTTCCCCGTGAGTACCTTACTGAAAATACCTCATTTATCCGCTTTGTTGATCTCGCTAATGGCGACAACGGCTTGCTACTTATAAAGTGGTACCCATGACGTAATCGCTCGCGCCACCACATGTGGAGCGTGATAAGGAAGGGGTATGCTGATTTATTGGTGCGGTTTTTTTGTCGTTGTGCTCGTGATGTTCGCGCATATCATGTGCCTGCGCCGGAATTGCAGGGCATTTCGCCAGGATCGTGATGCACAACAGGAAGGCTATCAGCGCGCGTTAAAGATCATCCAGTCCATGCAAGCAAATGAGCAAGGGCAGGCGAAACCCGAAGCGGCTTCTGAAAGCGGCGTTGCTCAATAGGCGCGAGCAACGCCTGATTGTATTAACCAAATCCCATCGTTTGCAGCGCAACCAGGCTAAGGCCCATTACTGACATCCCGCAAAGCACGCCATAGCTTGGGTTGTTGTTGGGGTCTATCTCTTTAGCCAGCGGCATCAGTTCATCAACAGAGAGCGCGACCATAATGCCGGCAACCGCTGCCATGACCGCCGCCATCACCATCGGGGAGACCAGGCTTCCCAGAATCAGCCAGGCTAGAACCCCACCGAGAATCTCGGCAAAGCCGGATATCCCCGCCCAAAAAATTGCCGTTCGTTTTGAACCCGTTGCCGCATAAACCGGTCCGGCAACCGCAAGACCTTCTGGAATATTGTGCAAGGCTACCGCCAGGGCAATACCGAAACCGAGTTCAAGGTCGTTACTGGCCGTCACAAAGGTGGCGATCCCCTCCGGAAAGTTATGTAGGCTGATGCCCAGTGTCAATAAGATCGCCGTACGTTGGATCTTGCGGGGGACCGGGTGCTGCGAGCACGAACCCTGCATTAAATCCTGCGGGTGTGCATGGGGGAGCATACGGTCAAGGGCAAAGTAGCCCAACAGGCCGATGACGAACATGCCATAGCCCAGCATGGGTGACATGCCTTCGGTAGCCAGTGCGGCTGGCAGCATCTCCATAAGGGAGATAAGCAGCATAATACCGGCGGCAAATCCCAGCGAAAATGCCAGTACACGGTTTGACGGTTTCTGGCCAAGAACCCCCAGAAAGGCGCCGATAAAGGTAGCAGCGCCAGCAAGTAACGTCAGAATCAGTGGGGCTGACATGTATCACTCCTTATGATAATGATTCTCATTAATGTTAAATATTAATGGGTTCCAAAGCGAGGCCGCCGCATCACCTTTACGCAATTCTTACATTCAAAAATTCTGAATATCTTCATCATGCTTATCTGAGTTCATCACCCGATGAATAAGCGTAATGTGTGTTCATTAAATATGACACACTCAGTAAGGATATCATCATGTCTGCACCTCGCATGCCAGCACTGTTTTTGGGCCACGGCAGCCCGATGAATGTTCTGGAAGATAACGTTTATACCCGCGCCTGGGCTCAGCTTGGCGAAACACTGCCGCGTCCTAAAGCTATTGTGGTTGTCTCAGCGCACTGGTTTACGCGTGGTACCGGGGTAACCGCGATGGAAGCGCCGCAGACAATCCATGACTTTGGGGGATTTCCTCAGGCATTGTACGACACCCATTACCCGGCACCGGGTTCGCCTGCGCTGGCCCAGCATCTGGTTGAACTGCTGTCACCCGTGCCGGTCACTCTGGATAAAGAAGCCTGGGGTTTTGACCACGGCTCCTGGGGCGTGTTGATCAAAATGTATCCGAATGCCGATATCCCGATGGTGCAATTGAGTATCGACAGTACCAAACCAGCGGCATGGCATATGGAAGTAGGGCGTAAGCTGGCGGCACTGCGCGATGAAGGCATAATGCTGGTGGCGAGCGGTAACGTGGTGCATAACCTGCGTACGGCACGCTGGCATGGCGATAGCTCGCCTTATCCGTGGGCGACCGCTTTCAACGAATTTGTGAAGAATAACCTGACATGGAAAGGGCCGACCGAACAGCATCCGCTGGTCAATTATATGGAGCATGAAGGTGGTTCGCTTTCTAACCCTACACCGGACCATTTCCTGCCGCTGCTCTATGTTCTGGGGGCGTGGGATGGGGTGGAGAATATCTCGATTCCGGTAGATGGTCTGGAAATGGGCAGCCTGAGTATGCTGTCGGTGCAGGTAGGCTAAGGCTTTGTAGCCCCGGGAAGCGTATGCGCACCCAGGGCTCCTTGTCGCACGTTACTCAACAAAAATATGCGGATAGAAACGTGACAGATCCTGGGTGATCAACGCCCGGTCTTCACGAATACCAATACCCGCAGGTTGATCGTTGATAAGCCAACTGCCAATCAGCGTGTAGCTGTCGCCAAACCTGGGTAACTGACAGAACTGCTGGACGATCATCCCTTCTTCGCCGTATGGGCCTTCGACTTCTTCGATCGTTTTGCCATTTTCGATAATGGACACATTTGCCCCTTCGCGAGAGAAGATAGGCTTAATGACGTATTTTTCCATTTCCGGGTGAGCATCTTCGGCAAACCAGGCGGGTAACAGGTTCGGATGGTTGGGGAACATCTCCCACAGCATTGGCAGGAGCGCTTTGTTCGAAATAATGCTCTTCCATGCCGGTTCCAGCCAGCGAACGCCTGCATCTTCCAGCTTGGTCGAGAAGTCTTCGCGCAACATATACTCCCAGGGGTACAGCTTAAACAGATTACTGATCACCTGATCCTGCAGATCGGTAAACTGCCCTTTTTCCCCCAGGCCAATATCTTCAATATAGAGAAACTCGCTGGCCACATCCGCTTCTGCGGCGCAGTCTTGCAGATATTGCACGGTACCCCGGTCTTCAACGGTATCGCGACAGCAAGCGAAATGCAGCAGGTTAAAGCCATGCTGTTCGCGTAGCTCTGCAAAACGCTCAATAAGTTTTTCCTGCAGGCTGTTGAATTGATCGCAGCCTTCCGGCAGCTTGCCGGCGGTTATCTGATCTTCCAGCCAAATCCATTGAAAAAATGCCGCTTCATACAATGAGGTTGGTGTATCGGCATTATTTTCCAGCAGCTTCGGTTCGCCGGTACCATCCCACGCCAGGTCAAGGCGTGAATAAAGCGACGGCTGCCCGGTTTTCCAGGACTGACGTACAAAGCCCCAGGTGTGCTTTGGAATGCGGAATTTCGCCAGCAGTTCATCACTGGCGATAACCTTGTCCACAACCTGCAGACACATCTGATGGAGCTCGGCGGTGACCTCTTCCAGTTTCTCCACCTGGGCGAGCGTCAGTTTGTAGTAGGCATCTTCACACCAGTATGGCTCGCCATACATGGTGTGAAAGTTGAAACCATACTCGGTAGCTTTCTCGCGCCAGTCGGGACGTTCGACAATGTTGATTCTTTCCATGGTCATCAGCCGCCCATTGAACGGGTTGAGGTGCCACTGGCGCTACGCTGCATAGAGGCGGCTTGTTTGGCCACGGACTGACCAAAACCGCCACGCGTGATGGTGGAGGTCGTTGCAGGTTTTGGTGCCATCGCGGTTTTCGAAACCGTTGCGCTACGGCCAGGCTGGGCTGCACCATAGCTTTTGCCGCTGGCATCGGTGTATTGACCATAGGCCGGGCTGGCCGGGTTTTTGGAGCTGAACAACGGCTGCTGGGCATAACCCGCGCCGCCGCCCATCAGGCGACCCATCATGTAACCCGCCATCAGCGGCATCCAGAAACTGCCACCAGACTGTTGTGCCTGCGCCTGGTTTTCCGTCGCCATACCTGCCTGAGCAGGAGCTTGCTGACACTGACCTTCGCCAAACTCAGCGACGCAATCCTCGCGCGATGCATATTTCGGCGCGGTACGCGCTGCTTCTTTCAGCGCATTGTCATAGGTGGTTTTACATTCGGCGCTTTTGTCCGGGTTCGCCGAAGCACAGTCATCGGCATTTTGATACATTTTTACTGTTTCATCGTTTTGTTCGCACCCTGCCAACATAAAGACGGCAGTCACGGCCAGCGCTACGGGCGTCAGGTGACGCGCGCCCCAGCTTTTGCGAAACATCGCATGATTAATATTTTTTGTCCGTTTCATATTTGTCTTCCGAGACCCACAGGTATTAATAAAAGGTCAGGATAGTGGATGAGTGTCTGAAAATGAAGCAGGAGGCGGGTCAGCAGGGGGGATCTTTACGTTGCCTTACGTAAAAACGGGGGCTGTATGCCCCCGTACGATAATAATGGGAAAAAAGAATTAATGCGTTGTTTTGCGCACGCTGGCCGGCTGTGTCTGAGGAGCCTGTCCGTTTGCCATCTTCTCAACGCGAGCTTCTTGCTCTGGGTTTTCCGGCGCCACATTTTCTGGCGAGGTAGAGATAGGTTTACCCAGTGTATTGTTCAGCGCCAGGAGATCCTGTTCATTCAGGGTGCCGAGAGCAGATTTAATATTCAACTGGTTAATCAGATAGTTATAACGCGCACTGGAAAGTTGCTGCTTCGCGTTATACAGCGTGGTGGTTGCGTCCAGTACGTCCACAATGGTACGTGTACCCACGGAGTAACCTGCTTCCATCGCATCCAGAGAACTTTGCGCAGAAACAACGGCTTGTTTATACGCATTGATGCTGCTGATGGAGGCATTCACGTTGTTGAAAGAGGAACGAACGGTTTGCACAACGCTGCGGTGTGCGCTTTCCAGTTGCTCGCTTGCGCCAACAAAGTTGTACTGTGCCTGTTTCACCTGCGAATTCACCATCCCGCCCTGATACAGCGGCAGGGAGAAGCTCAGGCCCACTTTATTCTGACCAATTTTGCTGTCGTCATACTGGGCGCTGTTGGTACGGGAGCCGCTGTAAGAAGTATTCGATACCGCAGTAGACGCGGTCAAATCGAGCGTCGGCAGGTGACCATCTTGCGCCTGGCGAATCTGCTCACGCGCCAGATCCTGGCTCAGACGTGCCTGCAGCAACGTCAGGTTGCGGCTTTCTGCGTCCTTCAGCAGTGTGTTCACCGCCTGAGGTTTGTCTGTTTTGAAGCCATCAACGTTCAGTGATGCCAACTGCGGATAGTAATTACCGGTGACCTGACGCAGTGACTCGACGGCATTGTCGAGATTGTTACGGGCGGTCACTTCGTTAGCCAGTACGGTGTCATACTGTGAACGGGCGTTCTGTACGTCGGTAATCGCAACCAGACCCACATTAAAACGCTGGGTAGTTTGGTCTAACTGACGGTAGATAGCCTGTTTCTGCGCTTCGGTATAAGAGAGCGAGTCAATCGCGCTTAATACGTTAAAATAAGCGGTGGCAGTATTCAAAATGAGCGTTTGCTGATCGGTCTGGTACGTCACATCCTGGATGCCTGCGGATTTTTCCTGTAACGTCAACGCACGCCATTTGGACATATCAAACAAGGTTTGCGTAAGCTGCAGGGAGCCGCTGGTAGCGTTGGAGTTCACACCATTGCTGTCGCGATAGCCATTGCTGTAGGTGTAATCCGCACCCAAACCCAGCTGTGGCAGTAACGGGCTGCGCGCTTCGTTAATTTTCTCGAAAGCTGCATCACGATCGGCGGCGGATTTACGCAGATCGGGGTTGCTTAAACGCGCCTGCTGATAAACCTGCAACAGGTTTTCTGCCTGGCTCATAGCACTGAAACCTGTCAGGCTCAGGCCGATAAGAATGGGGAGCAATTTCTTCATTTGCATTCCTTGTTGTGAAGCATGAATAGCGCTGATCTAAATTCAGAAATATTCGCCGATTCTAACAGAGAGCGCCACCGCTGAAGGTTGGCGTAAAGTGCCATCCGACGTAAATTTGCCCCAATCTATCACATGGCGCTTTAAACGGCAGTCAAACAGGCTTGAAAACCACAAAATCAACATTAATTAATAACAGGATATCCGCATGAGTAAGCCAGAAACCTCTGCTGTGACTTTCACAAAAAACGATGTAGAAATTATTGCACGGGAAACGCTCTATAGCGGTTTTTTTTCGCTCGAACTCTACCGTTTTCGTCATCGTTTGTTCAATGGTGAGATGAGCGGTGAGGTACGGCGCGAAATTTTTGAACGCGGCCACGCTGCAGTCTTGCTACCCTTTGACCCAGTAAGGGATGAAGTGGTGTTAGTCGAACAGATCCGCATTGCTGCGTTTGATACCAGCGAAAGCCCATGGTTGCTGGAGATGGTGGCCGGCATGATCGAAGAGGGCGAGTCTGTTGAAGATGTCGTTCGACGTGAGGCGGTAGAGGAAGCCGGGCTGACCGTGGGGCGGGTAAAAAAGATGTTGAGCTATCTGGCAAGCCCTGGGGGCACCAGCGAGCGCTTATCCATATTGGTTGGCGAAGTGGACGCCACGCAGGCCGAAGGTATTCACGGTCTGGTGGATGAAAACGAAGATATTCGTGTTCATGTGGTGAGCCGGGAACAGGCTTACCGGTTGGTAGAAGAGGGGAAAATCGACAACGCAGCGTCTGTCATCGCCCTGCAATGGCTGCAACTGCATTATGAGAGCTTACGAAACGAGTGGAAAAAATGAAGCGTTATACACCTGACTTCCCTGAAATGATGCGCCTGTGCGAGACCAATTTCGCGCAGCTCCGCCGCCTGTTGCCGCGTAACGACGAGGCAGGCGAAACAGTGAGCTATCAGGTGGCGAATGCGCAATACCGGTTAACGATTGTCGAGTCCACCCGCTACACTACGCTTGTGGAAATCGAACAGACCCTGCCCGCAGTCAGCTACTGGAGCCTGCCATCAATGACAGTGCGCCTGTATCACGACGCGATGGTAGCCGAAGTGTGTTCGAGTCAGCAGATCTTTCGTTTTAAAGCGCGTTATGATTATCCGAATAAAAAGTTGCATCAACGCGACGAAAAGCATCAAATTAATCAGTTTCTGGCCGACTGGCTACGTTACTGTTTAGCACATGGAGCAATGGCGATTCCGGTTTGTTAGCGTAGTGAAACCTAAGGACACCATTTGGAAAGCCTGTTAAACCTTCCTCTGGCTGGTGGGGCCAGAGTCAGGATATTACAAATTACAGACACTCACCTGTTTGCCGAAAAACATGAAACGTTGTTAGGTGTGAATACCTGGGAAAGCTATCAGGCCGTACTGGATGCCATTCAGGCCCAGCAGCGTGAGTGTGATTTGATTGTCGCCACGGGCGACCTGGCGCAGGATCAGACCGCTGCGGCTTATCAGCATTTTGCTGAGGGCATCGCAAGATTTGGCGCGCCTTGTGTCTGGCTGCCAGGCAATCATGACTTTCAACCGGCGATGTATACCGCACTGCAGGAAGCAGGAATATCCTCATCCAAACGGGTAATCACTGGCGATAACTGGCAAATTCTCCTGCTTGATAGCCAGGTATTTGGCGTTCCGCACGGTGAGTTGAGTGAATTCCAGCTCGACTGGCTGGAAAAAAAACTGAGTGCCAGTCCTGAACGTCATACGCTGCTATTGTTACATCATCACCCGTTGCCTTCGGGATGTAGCTGGTTGGATCAACACAGCCTGCGCAATGCCGCAGAGCTGGATAACGTGCTGGCGCGTTTCCCACATGTTCGCTACCTGTTATGCGGGCATATTCACCAGGAACTGGACCTCAACTGGAATGGCCGCCGCCTGTTAGCGACGCCATCGACCTGCGTGCAGTTTAAACCGCATTGTGCCAATTTCACGCTCGACACAATCGCGCCGGGCTGGCGCTGGTTGGATCTGTACCCGGACGGAAGCCTGCAAACTGAGGTCTGTCGTTTGCAATGCACGCGGTTCAACCCGGATACCGCGTCAGAAGGATACTGATGGCCACGCTCCTTTATTTGCATGGTTTTAACAGCTCGCCGCGTTCTGCGAAAGCGACGCAGTTGCGTCATTGGCTGGCTGAACATTACCCTGATATCAACGTTGTCGTTCCCCAGTTGCCCGCTTACCCGGCGCAGGCTGCGGAACTGCTGGAATCGTTGGTGATGCAACATGGCGGGCAGCCGCTGGGTATTGTCGGTTCGTCCCTTGGGGGCTACTACGCAACCTGGCTCTCTCAGTGCTTTACGCTGCCAGCGGTAGTGGTGAATCCTGCCGTTCGCCCGTTTGAATTGCTGGCAGAGTTCCTCGGTAACAACGAGAACCCCTACACCGGGGAGCAATATGTGCTAGAGTCTCGCCATATTTACGAGCTCAAAGTGATGCAGGTCGACCCGCTGGACGCGCCGGATTTAATCTGTTTGCTGCAACAGACAGGGGACGAAGTGCTGGATTACCGCCAGGCCGTGGCGTATTACGACGCATGTCGTCAGACGGTAGAAGAGGGCGGTAACCATGCATTTGTGGGCTTTGAGAATCATTTCACACAGATTGTCGATTTCCTTGGGCTCCATTGAGCCCGCCGGGAAACGAAGCGGTCACTATCTACGAACACACCATGACGCAATCCTATAACGCTGATGCCATAGAGGTACTCACCGGGCTTGAGCCGGTTCGCCGCCGTCCGGGGATGTATACCGATACCACCCGTCCCAACCATCTTGGTCAGGAAGTTATTGATAACAGCGTGGACGAAGCGCTGGCAGGCCACGCGAAGCGCGTGGATGTCATTCTGCACGCCGATCAATCTCTCGAGGTCATTGATGATGGTCGCGGTATGCCGGTGGATATTCACCCGGAAGAGGGGGTGCCTGCGGTCGAGCTGATTCTTTGCCGTCTGCACGCTGGCGGCAAGTTTTCCAACAAGAACTATCAGTTCTCCGGTGGCTTGCACGGCGTAGGGATTTCTGTGGTCAACGCCCTGTCTCGTCGCGTGGAAGTGAACGTGAAGCGTGACGGTCAGATTTACAATATCGCTTTCGAAAATGGCGAGAAGGTCAGCGACCTCAAGGTTGTCGGGACCTGCGCGAAACGCGCGACCGGTACCAGCGTCCACTTCTGGCCGGACGAGAAGTTCTTCGACAGCCCGCGTTTTTCCGTCTCCCGCCTGAGCCATCTGTTGAAAGCGAAAGCCGTGCTGTGCCCTGGCGTGGAAATCACCTTTAAAGATGAGGTGAACAACGCCGAGCAGCGCTGGTGCTATCAGGACGGTCTGAATGATTATCTTGCCGAAGCGGTAAATGGCCTGCCGACGCTGCCGGAAAAACCGTTTATTGGCAACTTTGCGGCTGAAACCGAAGCCGTGGATTGGGCACTGCTCTGGCTGCCGGAAGGCGGTGAGTTATTGACGGAAAGCTACGTCAACCTGATCCCTACCATGCAGGGCGGTACTCATGTAAACGGTTTGCGTCAAGGGTTGCTCGACGCGATGCGTGAGTTTTGCGAATACCGCAATATTCTGCCGCGCGGCGTGAAGCTCTCGGCGGAAGATATCTGGGAACGCTGTGCATATGTGTTGTCGGTGAAGATGCAGGATCCGCAGTTCGCCGGGCAGACCAAAGAGCGTCTGTCATCGCGCCAGTGTGCGGCCTTTGTTTCCGGCGTAGTGAAAGATGCCTTTAGCCTGTGGCTGAACCAGAACGTGCAGGCCGCAGAAATGCTGGCGGAAATGGCGATTTCCAGCGCCCAGCGTCGCCTGCGTGCCGCGAAGAAAGTGGTGCGTAAAAAACTCACCAGTGGCCCGGCGCTGCCAGGCAAACTCGCTGACTGTACCGCTCAGGATCTCAACCGTACCGAGCTGTTCCTGGTGGAAGGTGATTCGGCGGGCGGTTCTGCCAAGCAGGCGCGCGATCGTGAATATCAGGCGATCATGCCGCTGAAAGGTAAGATCCTGAATACCTGGGAAGTCTCCTCTGATGAGGTGCTGGCTTCGCAGGAAGTGCATGATATCTCTGTGGCGATCGGTATCGATCCGGACAGTGACGATCTGAGCCAGTTGCGTTACGGCAAGATCTGTATTCTGGCGGATGCTGACTCGGATGGTCTGCACATTGCGACGCTGCTGTGCGCGCTGTTTGTGAAACATTTCCGCACGCTGGTGAAGAACGGCCATGTCTACGTTGCTCTACCGCCGTTGTATCGTATCGATCTGGGCAAAGAAGTTTACTATGCCCTGACCGAAGAAGAGAAAACGGGTGTGCTGGAGCAGCTTAAGCGTAAGAAAGGCAAGCCAAACGTGCAGCGCTTTAAAGGCCTGGGTGAAATGAACCCGATGCAGTTGCGCGAGACGACGCTTGATCCTAACACTCGCCGACTGGTGCAGCTCGTCATCAGTGATGACGATGATCAGCGGACGAATGCAATGATGGATATGCTGTTGGCCAAGAAACGTTCGGAAGATCGTCGCAACTGGCTGCAGGAAAAAGGTGATATGGCGGATATTGAAGTTTAAGCCACTGAGACTCTTCAGGCCTGATGGCCTGAAGAGTGCTTGCCTCAGTTAGTCCATTATCGCTTTCTGTTTCGGCGAGAGGGGCTGTGTTTCAGGGGCAATTTCCGGCCAGAGTTTTTCATATTTTACCCCAGTCAGATCTTCCACAATGCTGCGTGTTTCAGGTGTTACTGCGGCACGTGAACCATTCTTTTTCAGTCTATCTACTTCATCAACAAACACTTTGTGGGTCTGTTTATTCAAATGGAAGGTCAGAGCCTGCCATAAGGCGAGAACCAGCAAACCTGCGGTACCAATAAACAGTGTCATGGCAATGGTATGCACTGCTTGTTCTGGCTGGACCTGGCTGCCTTTTACAAAACCGCCCTCCTGCAAAATAAAACCGACAACAAAGGTCGCAATAGCGACGGTAGTTTTGCGAGAGAAGGTCATCACCGCTGCAAACAGACCTTCACGGCGCTGACGCGTAATCATCTCATCAATATCCGGAATAAACGGGAAGACATTCCACGGGGTAAATTCCAGAACACAGCGACCGACCTGGTACAAACCGGCCAGGATAATCAGCAACAGGGCTTTTTGCTCCGTCGGGAAGAGATAAATCAGCAGAATACCGCCAAGGCAAAGCATCATCGTACTGTAGGCAAAAACATAAAGTTTTGATGGGCCAAATTTGATGATAGCGAAACCGGCCACCAGCGTAACGGGCAGACCGATGATACTCATCGACAGCAGGCTTCCCGCAAATGCGGAGGAAACTTGCAGGCAATAGACGCAGAAAAAGACGAAAACGGTATTGTAAATGTCTTTGGCGGTAAACGAGAGCAGATAGATGGCCAGATGTTTACGGAAGGCTCTCACTTTCAGCGTTGACAAGTAGTCCTTAAAAAGGCCCAGAATATTGACCCGTGAAGCTGAGCGATCGCTTTCCAGTTCGGCAAGCATTTCCGGCGTTAATTCGCGCTCCCAGGTCACTTTCCACGAGATAAATACGCAAACCATAAAAGCCACGGCAAATACGATGCCGTTTATCAGATAGGCTTCCGCACTCTTTTCGCCGAGGTAGCCAATCAGCAGCCCCGGAATAAATGTGGCGAGAAAGGTTCCCGTTGCAGAAAGAAACATACGCCCGGTGGATAGTTTTGTCCTGGCGTTGAAATCTTTGGTCATTTCAGAGGGCAGCGTTTCCCAAGGGATAAGCACCATGGCAGCGATAATTTCAAAGGCAAGATATACGCTGAGATAGAACCAGTAGTTCATGCCATTAAGCCAAAGAAGAGCATAAACCAGCATTAACGGTGAACCAATCAGCAGGAAAAATCGGCGACGACCAAATTTCTTACCCAGTCTATTTTTATAAAAATGGTCTGTGAATGTTCCCATGAACAAACTGATAATAGCATCGACAATTCGCGCTATAGCTACGATGGAAGCGGCTTCTAATGGCGAGAGACCCACAAACGTTGTGTAATAAAATAATAGCCATGCGCCAATGACGGTAAAAGCACCACCACCCATAATATCGGTAAGGCCATAACCGATACTGACAGGTATGGTAATTTTTCTTTCTGAGTTCTTCATGTTTTATCTCGATTATAAAATCAGAAATTGAAATAAGAACGGGCGTTGTCAGCGCAAATCCCTTTGATCATACTGGATAAAATATCCATATCTTCTGGTACTTCGCCCCGATCCACCCAACCGCCTATAAGGTTGCAAAGAATACGTCTGAAATAATCATGGCGGGTATAAGACACAAAACTACGGGAATCTGTAAGCATGCCAATAAAATTGGCAAGTAATCCCTGGTCGGCCAGAGTCATTAATTGATTGTTCATGCCGCGTTGGGTATCGTTAAACCACCATCCAGAACCGAACTGCATGGGTGATTTAATCCCTTCTTCGCCACTCTGAAAATTAGCCAATGCCGAGGCTACAATATCGTTATAACCAGCGTTTAAATTATAGAGAATGGTTTTAGGCAGACCATTATTTTCCGCCATTGCGTTAAGCAGGGCATTTAAATTCGCAGCCAGGTTCTGTTGGTCGGCAATTGAATCAAAACCACTATTAATACCAATAGCGTGATATTGCGGCATATTATTATTTCGGATAGCACCGAAATGAATCTGCATTGCCCACTCTTTTTGCTTATAGAGAGCAGCGAGTTTCACAAAGATAATGCTGTTCCATGCCTGCATCCCTTCGGCGGAAAGTGTTTGTTGCGCCATTCTGGCCGCAAAAAGCGCCTCTGCTTGTTCATCGCTGACGCGCTGATAGCTCACTTCTACCGGGCCATGATCGGAAATACGACAGCCAACCTCATGGAAGAAATCGATACGCGCGGCAATCGCAGCAATGAATGATGAAAAATGCGTAATATTGACTGAGCTTATTTCAGCGAGTTGAGTGACAAATTGGCTAAACCGGATAGGATCCGTTTCGAATAACTCATCGGGGCGAAATGTCGGTAATACGCGCGTAGCGAACCCTTTCTCATTTTTAAGAAGCTGGTGATATTTCAAATCATCCAGGGGCTTATCCGTCGTGCAAATAATTTCAACATTTGACCGCGAAATAAGTGCGCGAGGTGAAAAATCACTATTTTTTAGTTTATTGTTACATTCATTCATCACTTCACGCCAGTTGTTACGGTTTAGCGGGGTGTGAATATCAAAATAGGTGGCGAGTTCAAGATGTGTCCAGTGATATAACGGATTGCCAAAGCTGGATTCAACCGTTTTAGCCCAGGCTTCAAACTTCTCCTCAGCAGAAGCATTGCCTGTAATATATTTTTCCTGAATGCCATTGGCGCGCATGGCTCGCCATTTGTAGTGATCACCTTCAAGCCAGAGCTGGGTGATATCGCGAAAAGGTTTGTTTTCGAAAATGTCCCGGGCTTCAAGATGACAATGATAATCCAGTATCGGCTGTTTCTTCGCATAGCGCGTATATAGTATTTTTCCTGCTTTACTGTTAATCATAAAATCGTCGTTAATCAACGTCATGATCGACTTGCTCCTGAAATTTTTACCGAAGGTTTTTTTATAAATGCAATAACTGAGCTGTATTTACGGTATACCTAAAAACCGCACAGTCTACTACCATACCAGATAAGTTTTTAATTATGTGAAGGGGGTCAAATTTTGAAATAGTGTTTTAACTGTGCTTGTAGTTAGATTGTTAACGGGCGCTTAACATATTGTTCAATATATTTAACCTCGTTTATTGATTCAGAAAATCTATTGATTATTAAAGCCCATCGTTTTACTGTACTGCTCATCAGCTACTAGTATGGTAGATATTTTTGCTCATTCGGGTTGAGGTTGTTCTATGCAGATGACAATGCGGTGGTTTGGGTCAACAGAGGACAAAGTTTCTCTGGAATATATTCGTCAGGTTCCGGGCGTAGAAGGGGTTGTCGGTGCGTTGTACGACATCCCGGTGGGGGAAATATGGCCCGAAGATAAGATTGAAGCGCTGGTCGGCCAGGCCACTGCCGCCGGCCTGAAAATGGAAGTCATCGAGAGCGTTAATATTCATGATGACATCAAAATTGGTCTACCGAGCCGCGACCGTTACATTGAAAATTACAAGCAAACCATTCGCAATCTGGCGCGGTTTGGTGTGAAGGTCATTTGCTACAACTTCATGCCTGTTTTTGACTGGATGAAGACTGACATGAACTATGTTCTGCCAGACGGCTCCCTGACCATGGCCTTTGAGAAAAAGGATATTGATAAAAGCCTGGAAGAGGTGGTGAGTGAGGTGCTCAGTAATTCAAACGGCTTTGCACTGCCTGGGTGGGAACCTGAACGTCTGGCACAGGTACAGAAATTATTCGCCAGTTATAAAGGTGTCGATGACGAAAAATTACGGGAAAATTTAGTTTATTTTCTCAAGGCAGTCATTCCGGTTTGTGAAGACGTTGGTGTCAAAATGGCAATTCATCCGGACGATCCGCCGTACTCTATTTTCGGCCTGCCGCGCGTTATCAAAAATCGTCAGGATCTGGATTGGCTCTGTAACGCCGTCGATTCAGAAGCCAATGGTATCACCCTGTGTACGGGCTCAATTGCCGAAGACCCTGAAAATAATGTCTACGAGATTCTGGCTGAATTTACCCGTCGCAAGCGTATTCATTTTGCCCATGTGCGTAATATTAAACTTATTAAGGATAAAGACTTTTATGAGTGCGCACATCCGTCACAGTACGGCTCTCTGGATATGTACAAAGTGATGCAAGCGCTGCACGACAATGGTTTCGAGGGTTATATTCGCCCGGATCATGGCCGTTTTATCTGGGGGGAAACCGGTCGTCCGGGCTACGGATTATACGACCGCGCGCTGGGTGTCACTTACCTTGTGGGCCTGTGGGAAGCGTTGCAAAAACAGTCGGCGTAATGTTCTGAAACTGGCGCTATTGCCTCGCCAGATCCCTGCGGTTCTGAAATCAGGCATGCCTGAATAAGGCGTCTTACGGCGCAACCGGATGTCCCGGCTGCGCTTTTTCATAACCGTTATCTCTCTTCTTCCCGGTCTACTCCCCCTCTACTCCTCATGGCGTACAACGCCGCTTCAACGCTTTTATTCTCACTTTAAAGGTGTATTTTATTTGCAATATATCGTTTCAACCGACGCATATTTTATTAAGGATGAAACATGCAACGCATTGTTATACCAACACATTATGTGCACGTGCGCTCAACACCGTTATGGACTAAAGAGACCGCCCCCGCCTCTATCTGGCAGCGGCATCTGGATTCCGGTACGCGCCAGGGGGTAAATCCACGCTTGTGCGTTATGCAAGGGGCGATTCGCTATTACGGCTATGCCGATGAAACCAGCCCGCAACCGGTGGAAACAATGACCATCGAAGCCGGACAGTTTGGCGTATTTCCGGCAGAAAAGTGGCACCGCATTGAAGCGCTATCAGACGATACGGTATTCAACGTCGATTTTTGGGTCGATCCCAAAGTACTGATTGAAGGTTGAGGGGGGATGTCATGACAACGGAAAACAAAGGCTATTCGCTGGCCGTCACAAACCGTGGCAGCAAAACAACGGCAGAAAAAGTGTATCTGAAACCGATGGCGCTCTATGTGCCGGATATCGCCGTCGCGGCGGTGGCTGAGCTGGTTGAAAAATTGGCGGATAAGAGCGCAAGCGAGAAGGGTTTTATTCTGACGGTGACCAATAACAACAACGGCGTGTCAGTGGATAAAGATTTCTCTGCGCTGGCAGAGCTGCACGATGCTACTGTGGCGGCGGATGCGGTCAAAGATCTGATCAACATCGTGCGTGGCTATGAGTCTGATGAAGAGACCAACGTCTGCGGATGGTGAATCGCTTTTGATGTCGCATGAAGGATGCTGTCATCGTGAGTTACCCCTGTGAGATGAAAATTTATAGCTTTTATCTCACAGGGTTAATGGCAACGCGTATCGCCGATCCCTTGTATAGCCCGGACAAGACGCTTACGCCGCATCCGGGAAACCCTGAGACAAGATCGGGGGACAACGAGGGGATTAGACCCCTTGTTCCAGAATGCGGATATGCGTTTCCAGCACATCGCCTTTCACGGCTTCGCTCCAGGCTTTCATATGTGGCGTTTGCAGATGCGCTTCTAAATGCGCCACGCTCTCCCAGTTTTCCACCATGATAATGGAGTCTGGTGCGCTCGTCTGGAAACTGACGCCTGCGGCATGGTCAACCCACGGCGCATAGCCATGGCAACCCTCTTCCTGCAACACAGTCGGGATAATTTTTGCGAATTGATCAAGGACCGCCTGGCGATGGTGCTGGCCAGGACGGGTACGAATTTCAGCAATCACTGTCAACATGGTTAACTCCTTCTAAGTCCAGCTTCACAGTTAAGCAAAAATCTCCGCAAGATGCTTGCGATATTCCTCAATATAACGCGGCACATCTGGCATTTTGATCACGTCATTCGCAATAAAGCTCGGCAGAGCTTCCATCCCAAGGAACTGATTCGCTTTGTGGAACGGCAGATAAACACCGTCAACGCCGACGCCATGGAAGAACTGCTCTTCATCGGTAAAGGCATCAAGCGGTGCGTTCCAGGTCAGAGAAAGCATGTATTTTTTCCCCTGAATCAGACCACCGGAACCGTACTTTTTCGCGCCGTCAGAACGGGTTCGCCCATCGCTGGCATACAGCGAGCCGTGGCCTTCGGTAAACACATCGTCCATGTATTTTTTTACGGTCCAGGGAGCACCCATCCACCAGCCTGGCATCTGCCAGATAACCACATCGGCCCAGAGAAAATTCTGCACTTCTTCTTTAACATCATAATCACCGTCGGTACGTACGCTTTTTACTGCGTGTCCGTTATCGCGCAGAAAACTTTCGGCGACAGAGGTGAGGGTGTCATTGAGTTGACCATTAGAGTGGGCGAATTTTTTTGCGCCGTTGATAATCAGGATATTGCTCATTTTTTGTCCTTAGCGAAACGTTAATGCCGGTAATTTTATCCCGCATGTGTCAATGACAAAACTGGCAAAGCGTGCAAAGACTTTTGCATTTAAAGCAATAATCGCTTTCGGAATGGGACTGAAACGACTGCGTGTATTGCGCAAGATCGGTCAGGATTAACCTTCGTCGAACCGCCAAAGTAGCGCCTCAGGAGGATGCGATGAACGACACGCGTAAGGCGGTTTATTCAGCACGTTTCAGAATGGTTTGTCACTACATTGAACGTCATCTGGATGAGCCCTTATTACTGGAGGCATTGAGTGCGATTGCGCACTGCTCGCCTTTTCACTTTCACCGGATGTTTACAGCCTGGAGCGGAATGCCGCTTTATCGCTATATCCAGTGGCTGCGGCTGCGTCACGCCTCATGGCGGCTGGCGTTTAATCCGCACGATAAAATTATCGATATCGCCCTGGATGCGGGTTTTCAAAATCCGGAGTCGTTCAGTCGCGCCTTCAAAACGGCGTTAGGCGCCAGTCCCCGTCAGTTTCGTCGTGAACCGGACTGGGTGAACTGGCACCGACGCGTACCGAAAAACGTTTCTCAGGAGCGAACGATGAAAGAGATCAACATAGTCCTGTTTCCAACCACACCAGTGGCGATGCTAAAACACCGGGGCGACCCGGCGCAGGTGAATGCCAGCGCCGCGACATTTATTGAGTGGCGGCGAAGTAGCGGTCTTTCGCCGGTTGAGCGTTATCCGACATACGGTATTGCATGGGACGATCCCGAGTCAGTGCCTGCCGACGCGTTCCGCTTTGATATTTGTGCGGCCGTGGAGCAGGCAGTACCGGCAAATACGTTTGGCGTCGAAAATGGCGAAATCCCTGGCGGGCGCTGCGCGGTCATCCGTCATCATGGCTCGCTCGACTCCGTGGGAGAGAGCGTGTATCACCTCTTTCGGCACTGGCTGCCGGAGAGTGGCGAAACCGTGCGCGATTTCCCGGTCTTTTTCCACTATCTGAATTTTGTGCATCAGGTGCCTGAGCACGAACTCAAGACCGATATTTACCTTCCTCTCGTGTAAGCCTGACGCGGTCACCAGCCTTCGGTGGCCGCCAGATGCCTGAACAGGCGAAAGTCCCCCGGCGCGATAGGTTTTGTACGCGCATCACTATGCCTTAACGTCACAGATAGGGTAGTATCTGCGGCAATATTGCCGCCGAAAAGGCGGACGCACATGTTGAGGAATCACACTTAATGAGCGATATGGCAGAGCGCCTTGCGCTACATGAATTTACGGAAAACGCGTATCTGAACTATTCCATGTACGTCATCATGGACCGTGCGTTGCCGTTTATCGGTGATGGCCTGAAACCTGTTCAGCGTCGCATTGTTTACGCTATGTCTGAATTGGGGCTGAGCGCCAGCGCCAAATTCAAAAAATCCGCCCGTACCGTGGGCGACGTACTGGGTAAATATCACCCGCACGGCGACAGCGCCTGTTACGAAGCCATGGTCTTAATGGCACAGCCATTCTCCTATCGCTACCCGCTGGTTGACGGGCAGGGGAACTGGGGGGCGCCGGACGACCCGAAATCCTTCGCCGCAATGCGTTATACCGAATCCCGTTTGTCCAAATACGCGGAAGTGCTGCTGGGTGAGCTGGGGCAGGGGACGGCGGATTGGGTTCCGAACTTTGATGGTACGCTGCAGGAGCCGAAGATGCTGCCTGCGCGCCTGCCGAACATTCTGCTAAACGGCACCACCGGGATTGCAGTCGGGATGGCGACCGATATCCCGCCGCATAACCTGCGTGAAGTGGCAAAAGCGGCGATCACCCTGATTGAACAGCCGAAAACCACCCTCGACCAGATTCTGGATATCGTTCAGGGGCCGGATTATCCGACCGAAGCAGAAATCATCACGTCGCGAACTGAAATCCGTAAAATTTACGAGAACGGTCGCGGCTCCGTACGTATGCGTGCGGTGTGGAAAAAAGAAGACGGCGCCGTGGTGATTACCGCGTTGCCGCACCAGGTTTCCGGCGCGCGCGTACTGGAGCAGATTGCCGCCCAGATGCGCAACAAAAAGCTGCCGATGGTGGATGACCTGCGCGATGAGTCCGACCACGAAAACCCGACCCGTCTGGTGATTGTCCCGCGCTCCAACCGGGTGGATATGGAACAGGTGATGAACCACCTGTTCGCCACCACCGATCTGGAAAAAAGCTACCGTATTAACCTCAACATGATCGGTCTGGACGGACGTCCGGCGGTGAAAAACCTGCTGGAGATCCTCACCGAATGGCTGACTTTCCGTCGCGATACGGTACGTCGTCGCCTGAATTATCGTCTGGAGAAAGTGCTCAAGCGCCTGCATATCCTTGAAGGCCTGCTGGTAGCATTCCTCAATATTGACGAAGTGATTCATATTATTCGCACCGAAGATGAGCCGAAGCCAGTTCTGATGTCGCGGTTTGGCATCAGCGAGACCCAGGCCGAAGCCATTCTCGAACTGAAATTACGCCACCTCGCCAAACTCGAAGAGATGAAAATTCGCGGCGAGCAGGACGAGCTGGCAAAGGAGCGCGATCAACTGCAGGCTATCCTTGCCTCTGAGCGCAAGATGAATAATCTGCTCAAGAAAGAGCTGCAGGCGGATTCCGATGCCTTTGGCGACGACCGCCGTTCACCGCTGCATGAACGCGAAGAAGCGAAAGCGATGAACGAACACGATATGCAGCCGTCTGAGCCAGTGACTATCGTACTGTCGCAAATGGGCTGGGTACGTAGCGCCAAAGGCCATGACATTGATGCACAGGGCTTAAGCTACAAAGCGGGCGATAGCTGGAAAGCGTCGGCGAAGGGCAAGAGCAATCAGCCGGTGGTCTTTATCGACTCGACCGGGCGCAGCTATGCCATTGACCCGATCACGTTACCTTCCGCGCGTGGGCAAGGGGAGCCGTTAACCGGTAAACTGACCCTGCCGCCGGGTGCCGTTGTTGAGCATATGGTCATGACCAACGAAGACCAGAAACTGCTGATGGCGAGCGATGCCGGTTACGGTTTTGTCTGCACATTCAACGATTTGGTGGCGCGCAACCGTGCGGGTAAGACGCTGATCAGTCTGCCGGACAACGCCCGTGTGATGCCGCCGCTGGAAATTGAAAACGACGCGGATATGCTGCTCGCGATCACCACGGCAGGCCGCATGCTGACGTTCCCGGTGGGCGATCTGCCGCAGTTGTCAAAAGGCAAAGGCAACAAGATAATCGGCATTCCGTCGGCCGAAGCCGCCAAAGGCGAAGACGGCCTGGCGCATCTCTACCTGCTGCCGCCGCAGAGCACGCTGACGATTCATGTGGGTAAACGTAAAATCAAACTGCGCCCGGAAGAACTGCAGAAAGTGCAGGGAGAACGTGGCCGTCGCGGGACGCTGATGCGCGGCTTGCAGCGTATCGACCGCGTTGAGATTGATTCACCGTCCCGCCTCAGCGTCGGAAATAGCGAAGAGTAATTGTTCTGCATTCATCCCCCACACATCGTTGGGGGAATGACTAATTTTTCCCGTAAAAGCGTTGTTTATTCCAGAGTTGCGATTAACAATACGTTTTTACGACCCCGCATCTAACCAGGCCTGAGTGTTGCAGGCTAGTGTTTATGCACATAGGGATGGGTTTTCGAGGTAGCTATGCTATTTATTGTTCGCTTCATCATCGTTGTTATTTATTCCATTCTGGTGTGTGTCTTTGGTTCTCTTTACTGCCTGTTCAGCCCACGTAATCCGAAGCATGTTGCTACCTTCGGGCATATGTTTGGCCGCCTGGCTCCGGTATTTGGTTTAAAGGTCGAAAAGCGTTTCCCGCAGGGTTACGAGCAGCATGGCAAGGCTATCTATATCGCGAATCACCAGAACAACTACGATATGGTCACCGCGTCTAACATCGTTCAACCGCCAACCGTCACCGTCGGCAAAAAAAGCCTGCTGTGGGTGCCGTTTTTTGGTTTGCTTTACTGGTTAACGGGCAACCTGCTGATCGATCGTAATAACCGGGCAAAGGCGCACGGCACCATTGCACAGGTGGTGAAACATATTCAGAAGCGCAATATTTCTGTCTGGATGTTCCCGGAAGGCACCCGCAGCCGTGGGCGTGGGTTGCTGCCGTTCAAAACAGGGGCGTTCCACGCAGCCATCGCCGCTGGCGTGCCGATTATTCCGGTTTGTGTCTCTGGTACGTCGAATAAAATCAATCTTAACCGCCTGAAAAACGGGTTGGTGATTGTCGAAATGCTGCCCCCCATCGATACCACCGGTTACGGTAAAGATCAGATTCGTGAACTGGCCGCGCATTGCCATGAGCTGATGAAAACGAAAATCGATGAGCTGGACAAAGAAGTGGCTGAGCGCGAGGCCACAGGAAGGGTCTAATCCTTTTGCTATATTGATGCCGGGAAATGATTTCCCGCGCGGTTTATTCAGTTTTTACACGGAGCAACTATGTCACTCAGTCGGCGTCAATTTATTCAGGTATCCGGGGCTGCCTTCTGCGCAGGCGCGATACCGCTGAGGGCGAACGCCGCCGGGCAGCAACCGCCGCTGCCGATACCTCCGTTAATTGAATCCCGTCGCGGGCAGCCGCTTTTCCTGACTCTTCAGCGTACGCACTGGTCATTTGCCACCGGAACGCGCGCGCAGGTCTGGGGGGTTAACGTGCGTTAACTAGGGCCGACTATCCGGGTCTGGAGCGGCGATGACGTCAAAATGATTTACAGCAACCGTCTGGCAGAAAATGTCTCTATGACGGTGAGCGGGCTGCAAGTGCCTGGGCCATTAATTGGCGGCGCCGCGCGGATGATGACTGCGAATAATGACTGGGCGCCAGTGCTGCCGATTCGCCAAAGTGCCGCCACGCTCTGGTATCACGCCAACACGCCGAACCGTACCGCACAGCAGGTTTACAATGGCCTCGCCGGAATGTGGCTGGTGGAAGATGACGTCAGTAAATCGCTGCCCATTCCGAACCACTACGGTGTGGATGATTTCCCGATTATTATCCAGGATAAACGGCTGGATAATTTTGGTACGCCGGAATACAGCGAGCCAGGCAGCGGCGGCTTTGTCGGCGATACCCTGATGGTCAACGGCGCGCAAAGCCCGTTTGTCGAGGTGTCGCGCGGCTGGGTGCGTTTACGTCTGCTCAATGCCTCAAATTCTCGTCGTTATCAGTTGCAGATGAGTGACGGACGTCCCCTGCATGTGATCTCCGGCGATCAGGGGTTTTTGCCTGTTCCCGTGTCGATCAAGCAACTGGCGCTGGCGCCGGGTGAACGTCGTGAGGTGCTGGTTGATATGACCAACGGTGATGAGGTTTCTGTCACCTGCGGTGAAGCGGCTGGCATTATGGATCGTCTGCGCGGCTTTTTTGAGCCCTCCAGTATTTTGATTTCCACCCTGGTACTGACGCTGCGGCCTACCGGGCTGCTGCCACTGGTCACCGATACTTTACCGATGCGGCTTTTGCCATCGGACATCATGACCGGTACGCCTGTGCGCAGCCGCGATATTACACTGGGCAGCGATCCGGGGATCAACGGGCAACTGTGGGATCCGCAGCGTATCGACACTACCGCTCAGCAGGGCTCCTGGGAGCGCTGGACAGTGCGTGCGGACATGCCGCAATCATTCCATATGGAAGGCGTACAGTTCCAGGTGCGTAACGTCAATGGCGCAATGCCGTTCCCGGAAGATCGTGGCTGGAAAGATACCGTGTGGGTTGATGGCCAGGTGGAGTTGCTGGTCTATTACGGGCAACCGTCATGGCCGCATTTCCCGTTCCAGTATGGCAGTCAGACCCTGGAGATGGCGGATCGCGGCTCGATCGGGCAGTTGCTGGTGAATCCGGCGGCCTAGTCGATATGGATGCTACTCTGTCGCCCGACAGCGTTCCCGGATGACGGCGTAAACGCCTTATCCGGGCTATATCCTCTTCGGGTTCTGAGGCGAAAACCCCACACATATTCCTTCATTTCATGTATTGATCCAGCGTATAATCCACGCCCTTTGTTTATTTTTTTGCCACTTTTTTGGAAGCAAGATGAGCGCAATATCCCTGATCCAGCCGGATCGCGACCTTTTTTCATGGCCCCAGTACTGGGCGGCCTGCTTTGGTCCGGCTCCGTTTTTACCTATGTCCCGCGATGAAATGGATCAACTCGGCTGGGATAGCTGCGACATCATTCTGGTAACGGGCGATGCGTATGTCGATCACCCGAGCTTCGGTATGGCTATCTGTGGTCGTATGCTCGAAGCCCAGGGCTTTCGCGTTGGCATCATTGCCCAGCCTGACTGGAACAGCAAAGACGACTTTATGCGTTTGGGTAAACCAAACCTGTTCTTCGGTGTGACCGCAGGCAACATGGACTCGATGATCAACCGCTATACGGCGGATCGTAAGCTGCGCCATGACGATGCCTACACCCCGGATAACGTGGCGGGTAAACGTCCGGATCGCGCGACGCTTGCGTATACCCAGCGTTGCAAAGAAGCCTGGAGAGATGTGCCGGTGATCCTCGGTGGCATTGAAGCGAGCCTGCGCCGTACCGCCCATTACGATTACTGGTCCGATACCGTGCGCCGTTCGGTGCTGGTGGACTCCAAAGCCGACATGCTGATGTTCGGTAACGGTGAACGTCCGCTGGTGGAAGTGGCGCATCGTCTGGCACAGGGCGAGCCTATCTCAGAGATTCGCGATGTCCGTAACACCGCGATCATGGTGAAAGAAGCGCTGCCGGGCTGGAGCGGCGTGGATTCACGTATTATTGATATGCCGGGTAAAATCGACCCGATTCCGCATCCCTACGGCGAAGATTTGCCGTGCGCGGATAACAAACCTGTCGAGCCGAAGAAAGCCGAAGCGAAAGCTGTCGTTGTTCAGCCACCGCGTCCGAAACCGTGGGAAAAAACCTACGTGCTGCTGCCCTCCTTTGAGAAGGTCAAAAGCGACAAAGTGCTGTATGCCCACGCTTCGCGTATTTTGCATCATGAAACCAACCCCGGCTGTGCTCGTGCACTGATGCAAAAACATGGCGATCGCTACATCTGGATTAACCCGCCGGCTATCCCGCTTTCTACCGAAGAGATGGACAGTGTGTTTGCCCTGCCGTACAAGCGTGTTCCGCATCCGGCCTACGGTAACAGCCGTATTCCAGCGTACGAAATGATCCGTTTCTCCATCAATATTATGCGCGGCTGCTTTGGTGGCTGCTCCTTCTGTTCGATCACCGAACACGAAGGGCGCATTATTCAGAGCCGTTCGGAAGATTCGATCATTAACGAGATCGAAGCAATTCGCGACACGGTTCCGGGTTTTACCGGCGTCATCTCCGATCTGGGTGGCCCAACGGCCAACATGTACATGCTGCGCTGTAAGTCGCCGCGCGCGGAACAAACCTGTCGCCGTTTGTCCTGTGTGTACCCGGATATTTGCCAGCACATGGATACCAACCATGAGCCGACGATCAATTTGTACCGCCGCGCACGCGATCTGAAAGGCATCAAAAAGATCCTGATCGCCTCCGGGGTACGTTACGACATCGCCGTAGAAGATCCGCGTTATATCAAAGAGCTGGCGACGCACCACGTGGGAGGCTATCTGAAGATTGCCCCGGAACATACCGAAGAAGGGCCGCTGTCGAAGATGATGAAACCGGGCATGGGGAGCTATGACCGTTTCAAAGAGCTATTTGATACCTTCTCGAAGCAGGCCGGTAAAGAGCAGTATTTGATCCCGTACTTTATCTCTGCTCACCCTGGTACGCGCGATGAGGATATGGTCAATCTGGCACTGTGGCTCAAGCGCCACCGTTTCCGCCTCGACCAGGTGCAGAACTTCTATCCGTCACCGCTCGCTAACTCAACGACCATGTATTACACCGGGAAAAACCCGCTCGGTAAGATTGGTTATAAGAGTGAAGATGTGGTGGTGCCGAAGGGCGACAAACAGCGTCGTCTGCATAAAGCGCTGCTGCGTTACCACGATCCGGCGAACTGGCCGATGATCCGTCAGGCGCTGGAAGAGATGGGTAAAAAGCACCTGATTGGTTCACGTCGCGATTGTCTGGTACCGGCCCCGACGCTGGATGAAATGCGTGAAGCGCGTCGCCAGAATCGTAATACCCGTCCGGCGCTGACCAAACACACCCCGATTGTTCATCAGCGTCAGAACGGTTCCACACGCAGCGAAACCGCAAAGCGTGGCGTTGCGAAAAACGGCGCAGTGAAAAGTGACGCTGTGAAAACGGGGGCTGTGAAGAGTGGCGCGGTGAAAAGCGGCGTAATGAAAAACGATAACGCAAAAAAAGCGGTGAAGCGTAAGGCGAGCTAACGATTCACCTGCCCCTTACCCTTCGGGAGAGGGGCTGTAGCCCGGATAAGGCGCTTGCGCCGCATCCGGGAACGCGCCAACGTGTCTGCCACTCTGCTAGGGAGAAGGCTGGGAAGAAGGTGTGCTGGTGACATGTTTTTCGTCCGCTTTATCGCTCAGCGCTTCCTGCTGTCGCTCGCGGTTATACTCTTTAATCCCCTGGTATAAGCTCTGGGTTTCATTGACGATGTCGTCAATCAGCCAGCGGCCGTTTTCATCCACCAGAGAGAGCGTCTGTGTAACGGTCTCCGGCCCATCGCTGAATGGGCGGAAGCGGACCACCGCGTCAACGTGCTGACTATCATGGGGCACGATATCGACCTGCTCCAGCACCAGGTTGTCATAATCCTGGCAACCGCAGATAGGATCGTAATTCAAATAGCCTACATCTCCCTCCGCCGTCAGCCTCTGATCCTCTGCGACCTCTTTCATGAGCCGGCTGGAAATCACCTGATCCTTGCCGGAAGCATCAAAAATGACCCCGGCTTGATTATCCTTATAGTGCTGATAAAGCAATTCCACGCTACGCTGAGGAGATTCACCAAACGCGGAAAAGCTGCAAATAAAAAGCAATACCAATAGTTTTCGCATAGTCGATTCTTCTTGTGGGGCACTGTACCCAGAGTAGCATTGCCTTTGTGCAGGCGTAAGTCTTCATATACGAAGAGATATTTATCTGAATTCAAGGAGCGAGTGATGGCAACAAGATTCTGGCCGGGTATCGCGCTTTTAGCGCTATTGCAAAGCGGGTGTGTGGCATACACCCAGTCTCAACCCGCACTGGAAGGCCGCCTGGTGGATAGCAGCGGAAAACCTATACCTGCGGCCACTATTACGCTGAAAAGCTATCGTCCAGGGGCCAGCACCGTAACCGATAGCAAGGGCTTCTTCGCTTTTGCAGGCGAGCATGAATGGTCGTTCTTTTTACCCGTTGGGCCAATCGACAAGATTAACCTTTCCCGCTTGCTTATCAGTGCGCAGGGGCAGCAATACGATGTGTTGCTCTCATACGGGCTGAGTGGACCTTACGGCTCGGGTCCGTCGGAAGTGGGTGTACTGTGTACGCTACCTGAAACGCAACTGCCAACGGATAAAGAGGGCACAACGCCGGATATCTGCCAGCGGGTGCCGTATAAAGAAATACAGGCATCCCGCACGGCTGAGTGAGTCGGTGGAAATCAGCCCGGCACTCAGGCCGGGCTAAAAGGACTCATTAGTACAGCCCCAGCATTTTCCACCAGACAAGGCCGATGGTCATAAACACAGCCTGGTTGAACAGGCTAATCAAGAACCCTGTTCGCCACCAGGTGCCTGTTGGCACGTAACCGGCGCCAAACAGAATAGGACCGCGTGCGTGGGTGTACTGCGTCAGTGAGCAATAGAGGCTACTGGTAAACGCCAGCATCAGCGCCATTGGCGCGGCGGGAATATTCAGGTGAATACCCACGCCGAGGAAGACGGCGTACAGTGCGGCGATTTGCGCATTACCGCTGGCGAAAAAGTAGTGGGTATAGAAATAGGCGGCGTTCAGCAGCAACAGTACAATCACCCAACTGGTGCCGCCCATTGCGTTTCCGATGCTTTCACCAATCACGCCGCCAAACCAGGTGGTGAAGCCCAGTTTTTTCAACTGGTTCGCCATCATCAGCAGCGCGGCAAACCAGATCAGCGTATCCCAGGCCCCTTTCTCGCTTTTCACATCTTCCCAGCTCAGTACTCCGGAAAGTAACAGTACCGACAGGCCAACAAAAGATGCGGTTGTCGGGTCCACCCCCAGCGCATCGCCGAAGATCCACAGTATTAGCAGAAGCAGGACGGTGCCGAGCATCAGCCATTCGCCGCGGCTCATTTTCCCCATCAATGCCAGCTCACGCTGCGCCAGGACGGGGGCATCCGGGGTATGTTTGATTTCGGGACGCGTTATCCAGTAAACCAGCACCGGCACGATAAGCAAGGAGACAACGCAGGGGGCCAGCGCGGCGATAAACCAGCCGCCCCAGGTCAGCGTGACGCCTGCGTTTGCCGCCAGCTTCACCGCCAGCAGGTTACCGGTATAGCCGGTCATAAACAGCGCGGCGGTGACATCGTTAACGTTGCCGATACAGGTAATAAGAAAGGTACCGATTTTGCTACGCGATTCATCTTCCGGACGAGAGTCAAAGCTGCGGGCCAGTGAGTCGGCAATCGGGTAGATGACCCCACCGCAACGCGCGGTATTACTTGGCATGGCGGGGGAGAGGATCAGATCGGCAAACGCCAGACCATATGCCAGCCCAAGCGTGCGCTTACCGAGCAGGCGGATCATTTGTAGTGCGATGCGTCGACCAAGCCCGGTTTTGATAAAACCACGAGCGATCATAAAGGCGACGACGATAAGCCAGATAAGTGAACTGTTCAGCTCGCTTAATGCCGTGAGGATAGCGCCATTAGCGGTTTTATCACCCGCAGCGTAGGTGAGGGCGAACACGGTAATACCGATGATGCCGACAGCGCCAATAGGCAGCACTTTCGCGACGATCGAGGCAATGGTTGCGACAAAGACAATAGCTGAATGCCAGGCCTGGGCGCTGAGTCCTTCCGGAGGGGCTATTTGCCAGAGGCCGGTGGCGATAGCAACGATAATAATTAAAGGGAGCCATCGGACTCCTGACGTGGTTTTTTCGGCCATAAAGTCATCCCTATTCATGGTGTAAATAAAACATCGCGAATAAATAATCATTACAAGTGATTATGTGGTTTCAGCATAAATTATGCTGCGCTACAAATGTGAACAAATACACAATAAGAATAGGGTTAAATTGTTTCTTGATGTTTCTGATTTCAGAGAAAAAAAAGCCCGGCATGGACGCCGGGCGGGTGGAGAGTAAAAGGCATTAGCCGCCGAACTGATCCGGGTCAGGGCCAAGACGTTTACCTTGATCGAGTTTAGCGATCTCGGCCAGCTCGTCTTTATCGAGACGGAAATCCCAGACGTCAAAGTTTTCGGCAATGCGCGCCGGAGTGACGGATTTCGGGATCACAACCAGACCGCAGTCCAGATGCCAGCGAATCACAATCTGTGCGGGGGTCTTGCCGTATTTATCCGCCAGCTCGCGGATAATTTTCTGGTCAAATACCCCTTCGCCGCCCTGTGCCAGAGGGCTCCAGGATTCGGTCTGGATTTTGTGCGTGGCGTTCCAGGCATGCAACTGGCGCTGCTGCAAAAGAGGGTGCAGTTCAATCTGGTTGATAACCGGGGTCACGTTCGTCTCATCAATTAGCTTTTGCAGATGATGAATCTGGAAATTACATACCCCAATGCTCTTCACCAGCCCCTGTTCCTGGAGTTTGATCATTCCTTTCCAGGCCTCAACATAGTGATCGATAGCCGGAACCGGCCAGTGCATCAGGTAGAGATCAACATAATCGAGCTGCAGTTTATCGAGGCTTTCTTGCAATGCTTCCTGTGGGCGTTTCTGATCGTCATTCCACAGTTTTGTGGTAATAAACAGGTCTTCACGCGCAACGCCTGCACTTTTTAATGCCGTGCCGACGCCGTCTTCATTTTTATACGCGGCAGCGGTATCAATAGAGCGATAGCCCACTTCCAGCGCCTTGTGAATGGCGGAAACCACTTCCTCATTGCCCGCTTTCCACACGCCAAGACCCAGCTGCGGCATCAGGTTGCCGTCCGAAAGCTTAATCACGGTTGGATGTGTCATGCATTCCTCCTGTATGAGCTTACCGGGACAAGTCCCGGTAAGGTTGTGTGCATTAAGTCTGGACGAAAAGTCCAAAAACGAAAGGCAGCGGAGTAAAAAGCTTAGCGTGCCGCTTCGTAAATGCGACGGCTGACTTCAAGAGTAATATCCTGATGTTCACCGAGTTTTGTCATGCCATGTTCTTCCAGTTTTGCCAGCAATGCAGGGATAGAACTGCCGTCCAGACCGTAACCGGACAGACGCGTCGGCACACCCATCTGCTCAAAGAAACCACGGGTTGCTTCGATAGCGGCATCGATACGACTGTCTTCAGAACCTTCCGTGATATTCCAGACACGTTCTGCATATTGCAGCAGTTTGGCGCGCTTGGTGTCGCGTTTCTCATTCCACAGGGCAGGGAGCACTATCGCCAGCGTCTGGGCATGATCAAGACCGTGCATTGCCGTCAGCTCATGGCCGAGCATATGGGTCGCCCAGTCTTGCGGCACACCCGCACCAATCAGGCCGTTTAGCGCCTGGGTGGCCGCCCACATGACGTTGGCGCGGACATCATAGTTTTCCGGTTCTTCCAGCGCCTTCGGACCTTCTTCAATTAGCGTCAACAGAATGCCTTCAGCGAAACGATCTTGGATTTTGCCGTTTACCGGGTAAGTGACATATTGCTCGACGGTATGCACGAAGGCGTCCACAACACCGTTAGCGACCTGGCGCGGTGGCAGAGTGTAGGTGTAAACCGGATCCAGCACGGCAAAAATCGGCTGAACGTGTTCAGACATAAACGCTTGTTTATCGCCAGTGGTTTTACGGGAGATAACCGCGCCTTTGTTGGATTCGGAGCCGGTTGCCGGCAGCGTCAGCACGGAACCCATCGGGATTGCGCTGGTGATTTTGCTGCCGTAGGTTTGCAGAATTTCCCACGGATCTACGCCTTCTGCGTAATGCGCCGCTGCAGCGATGAATTTGGTGCCATCCAGCACTGAGCCGCCGCCGACCGCCAGCAGGAAGGTAATTTTTTCATCCTGCGCGATTTTGACGGCTTTCATCAGCGTTTCGTAAGACGGATTGGGTTCGATACCGCTGAATTCCCGCACATCCAGACCTTCCAGCGCGCTATACACCTGATCCAGCACACCGTTTTTCTTCACGCTACCGCCACCGTAGGTAATCAGGACGCGAGCGTCTGCCGGGATTTGTTCACGCAAATTGGCAATCGCGCCTTTACCAAACAGGATGCGGGTAGGGGTATGGAGATTAAAGTTGTTCATTGCTCGTTCCCTTTATGTGGGTGATAGATGAGCAGGCAGTATGCTGCCCGATGGCAATAATTGTGGCCGTGGTGGGCTTACCTCTCAATGCACATTTCTGCCGATGTCTTGCCTGTTTCTCCAGCTTGCTGGAGAAACCGCACAAAAGATTGCACACTGTAGCGGTCGAAAAACAGTGAAGGAGCGGCGAGCTATGAACCGTGACGAGATTTGCCAGGCGCTAACGCATAAAGTAAAAGTACTGAAAAATAATGAAAACTATCTCAGTACGCTGCTTCCGGATATCCGTTTACTTTATGGTACTGAACCGGGAACCCGCACGCCGGTGATGTATCAACCGGGGATCGTTTTTCTCTTCTCCGGCCATAAGATTGGTTATATCAACGAGCGTGTATTTCGCTATGATACCAATGAATATTTACTGCTTACCGTACCCTTACCCTTTGAGTGTGAGACCTATGCAACGCCGGAGGTTCCGCTGGCGGGGTTACGCCTTAACGTCGACATTCTGCAGCTACAGGAACTGCTGATGGATATTGGCGAAGATGAATCTTTCCAGCCTGCGATGGCGGCAAGCGGCATCAACTCTGCCACCCTGTCCGAAGAGATCCTGTGTGCGGCGGAGCGTTTACTCGACGTGATGGAACGCCCCCTGGATGCCCGTATTCTGGGAAAACAGATCATTCGCGAGCTGCTCTATCACGTGCTCACTGGACCGCGTGGCGGCGCACTGCTGGCGCTGGTTAGCCGCCAGACCCATTTCAGCTTAATCAGCCGGGTGCTGAAACGCATTGAGAGCCAATACACGGAAAACCTGAGCGTCGACGAACTGGCGGCGGAAGCCAATATGAGCGTCTCGGCGTTTCACCATAACTTTAAGTCGGTGACCAGCACCTCGCCGTTGCAGTACCTTAAAAGCTACCGCCTGCACAAAGCGCGAATGATGATGATCCATGATGGTATGAAAGCCAGTGCTGCGGCCATTCGTGTGGGGTATGAGAGCCCGTCGCAATTCAGCCGCGAGTTTAAACGCTATTTTGGCGTCACGCCGGGGGAAGATGCTGCGAGAATTCGCATGATGCAAGCGGGATGATTTTCCTTCTCCTTTTGGGAGAAGGAAAAAGGAAAGGTATCAGGCGCTGCAGTATTTTTTCTTAATCACGACGGCCAGCGTACCCACCAGCCCGGCGACCAGTAGGAAAAGCGGCAGAATCATCAGGAATGTCATCACCTGATCTTCATGGCGCTTAACGAAGGGGATCATGCTAATGGCATAGCCCAGCGTGGTGATCATGCCGACCCACAGCAGGCCACTGAGCCAGTTGAAAAGCTGAAAGCGGCGGCTGGACAAGCCTGAAATGCCGGCCATGGTTGGCAACAGAGTACGCACGAAAGCCAGGAAGCGCCCGGCCAGCAGCGCCAGCAAACCGTGACGGTCAAACATGCAGGTTGCGCGCTGGTGATATTTCTCCGGCAACTGCGCCAGCCAGCTCTTCACCACTCGCGTATTCCCCAGCCAACGTCCCTGCAGGTAGCTTAACCAGCAGCCCAGACTGGCGGCAGACGTCAGGATCAGGAGTGTCGACAGGTAGTCCATGCAACCACGCGCCACCAGTGCGCCAGCCAATAAAAGCAAACTGTCCCCAGGTAAAAACGAGGCCGGAAGCAATCCGTTTTCTAAAAAGAGTGTGGCAAACATCACGAAATAGACGACGCCAACAATATGTGGGTTCGCCAGCGCTGCAAAGTCGTGGTGCCAGAGCGCAGCGATAATGTCTTGAATTACAGCCATGGACTTTCCTGTGGTACCGCTTAGAGAAGGCTATTGTACCTGCTTATCGCCCGAAACACCTTGATCCCAGGCGCAATTAATACAGAGTATTCTGCTAGCGTAATCAGAATTTTCAACCAGCAGTTAACAATTTAAACGATACGCTGGAAACCTGCGGCCAAATCATCAATTAAATCATCAACATCTTCCAGACCAATATGAACACGAATCAGAGTACCGCTAAAATCCACGCCGCCATCAGGACGAATAGCCGCGATCTGTTCCGGTTGATTTGCCAGAATTAATGATTCATACCCACCCCATGAGTAGGCCATGCTGAACAGTGAGAAATTATCGAGATAGGCCGCCAGCTCTTCATTGTTAAGACGCTTGTTCAGAATGAAGGAAAACAGGCCGCTGCTACCGCTAAAATCGCGCTTCCAGAACTCATGACCTTTGCTCCCGGGCAGCGCCGGATGGTTAACCTGCGCGACTTGCGGGTGCGAAGCCAGCCACTTTGCGATTTTCAGACTGCTTTCATGATGCTGACGCAGACGTACGCCAAGGGTACGCAGGCCACGGCTGGTCATATACGCCGTATCCGCATCGACCATTTGCCCCATCAGATAGGCATTCTCACGCAGTTGATCCCAACAACGGGCGTTGGAAACCGCTGTGCCGATCATCCCATCAGAGTGGCCAATCAGGTATTTGGTGGCGGCCTGAATGGAAATGTCGATATCGAATTCAAGGGCTTTAAAGAGAATGCCTGCCGCCCAGGTATTGTCGATCATAATGATCGCCTCTGGCGCAACGCTTCGGACCGCCTGCACAATTGCCGGTACGTCATGAACTTCCATGGTGATGGAGCCAGGGGATTCGAGGAACACGATTTTCGTATTGCGCTGAATCAGACGCACAATGCTTGAGCCGATCATCGGGTCAAACCAACTGGTGGTCACGCCGAGCTTGGTGAGGATCTTCGTACAAAAATCCTGGCTTGGTTCATAGGCGCTATTGGTCATCAGGATATGGTCGCCCTGTTCTACAAACGCCAGAATGGTATTTGCCACTGCCGCGGCGCCACACGGGAAAAGGGCACATCCCGCGCCGCCTTCCAGCTCACACATGGCGTCCTGTAACGAGAAATGGGTCAGCGTGCCGCGACGCCCGTAAAAAAGCTCGCCTTTTGCGCGATTACGCGTGGCCTGCTTTTTCGCTTCGACAGTGTCGAAAACCAGGGAGGAAGCCCGTTGAATGACACTATTCACCGAACCCTGCGTGTATTTCTTGCTGCGCCCCGCGTTCACCAGAGCGGTATCAATATGCTTCGCCGTCATGTTCGCCTAACCTGTTTTTATACGTCTGGATGTCCAGACTACCATGAATGCCAGACGATGCATCGGTGCCTGTTCTGATAAAGCATAATATTTTATGAATATTCGGCGATGAAACTTTTTTACTGCGTGAGCGCAAGGAAAAAGCGGGAATATTGCGGCAGTATGTAAATACTAATGAGAACTACTATCAATTCGACGATGTTTTGATATTATTATGCTCAGATTTTGTGATATGCGTCGTGGAGATACACAGTGGGTAATAATTTGATGCAGGCGGATCTTTCCGTTTGGGGTATGTATCAACATGCCGACATCGTAGTAAAAATTGTGATGATCGGGTTGATTCTGGCATCAGTGGTCACCTGGGCAATCTTCTTTAGTAAAAGTGCTGAGATGATTGCGCATAAACGCCGCCTTAAACGTGAACAGCAATTGCTGGCTGATGCCCGTTCGCTGGATCAGGCCAGTGACATCGCCTCCGCTTTCCATGCCAGAAGCCTCAGCACGCAGTTAATTAACGAAGCCCAAAATGAGCTGGAGTTGTCCGCGGGTAGCGAAGATAACGAAGGTATTAAAGAGCGCACGGGTTTCCGCCTTGAGCGTCGCGTTGCCGCTACGGGCCGTCATATGGGCCGTGGCAATGGTTACCTTGCGACAATTGGCGCTATTTCCCCGTTCGTGGGGCTGTTTGGCACCGTATGGGGCATCATGAACAGCTTCATTGGTATTGCCCAGACGCAGACCACTAACCTTGCCGTGGTTGCACCGGGTATCGCGGAAGCGTTGCTGGCCACCGCGATCGGTCTGGTGGCGGCAATTCCTGCCGTGGTTATCTATAACATCTTCGCCCGCATGATCGGCGGTTATAAAGCGACGCTGGGTGATGTTGCCGCACAGGTTCTGCTGCTGCAAAGCCGCGATCTGGATCTGGCTGCCAGCGCCGCTGCAAAACCCGTTCACGCCGCCCAGAAACTACGAGTAGGTTGATGCCCCATGGCAATGCGTCTTAACGAAAACCTCGACGATAACGGCGAAATGCACGAAATCAACGTAACGCCGTTTATCGACGTTATGCTGGTTCTGCTGATTATCTTCATGGTGGCTGCGCCGCTTGCAACGGTAGATGTGAAAGTTAATCTGCCGGCTTCCACCAGTCAGCCGCAGCCGCGTCCGGAAAAACCGATTTACCTGTCTGTCAAAGCGGATAACAGCATGTTCATTGGTAACGATCCGGTGACTGACGAAACGATGGTGACTCAGCTTGATGCCATCACCGAAGGGAAGAAAGACACGACGGTCTTCTTCCGTGCGGATAAGACTGTTGATTACGAAACCATCATGAAGGTGATGGATACTCTGCATCGCGCGGGCTATCTCAAAATTGGCCTGGTCGGCGAAGAGGTTGCAGCCGCGAAGTAACCTTCGCGTTTGCTTATTAAGGCTGGCCTGCGGGTCGGCCTTTTTGTTTTCAGGGCCCGCTCAGCCGACGATATAACACCTTATTTTAAGGGATGTTAATGTAACAATGCATAAACCAATAAAAACAGGGGTTATTCAGGAAATAGCCAAATGAGGTGAATAATTATTGGTAATAAGGGGAGGGATAATAAGGTTATTTCGCTGCTTGCGCAGGCTCTGACGTGAGGGGCGTTGCCGCGTCTTCTGACGCAGGTTTTTCCTCAGGCGCAACGGTCATCACAACCGCGGTGCGGTATTCTTCATCGGCAAGCTTACGGCTGATGCGCAGGGTTGCTGCCTCTCTGGCAAGGATATGCTGGTAGTTAGCTTCCAGCCTGGCCATTATTTTTTCCAGCAGTTCAGGGCGCTCCTCCACGATAGCGTTGATTGTCGCACCATAGATCTCTTCTTTGACCTGAAAGGCATAGATTTCCCGGCGATTTTGCCACTTTAGTCGTACAAGGGCCGCAGGGATAGAGATGAGCTCATGGGCAATGCGCTGTATGGTGGCGTTCTTACTTTGAATCAGTGCATCAATATTTTGCCTTAAGATAAATTCGTCGCTGGGTTGATTGTCTAAAGTCAAATAAACGTCGTTATTATCTATTTTCTCCACGTCATTCATCCCCTAGCTTATAAAACAAAGGCGTATCTTTTTCGCGGGTAATGAGATTAAGCCAAATTTCATTTCCTGCTTCATTAATTTGTTTGGTCTTTTCGGAAATTATTTGGCTTAATGTCTGGGCATCAATCTCGCCTTCGGCTTGCAAATCGTTCAGCAGGCGGGCAAAAGTTTCGATTTTTACCACACGATATAATCGATCTTTTATATGACGATCGCGCTCCTCAAGCAACATATTCCGCGACTGACCGGTACGATTGGCATTCGCTAATATATCGCTGGCATAATCAGAGAGCGTTCTTTTTCCCTGAGTTAAATTAGTGTCTTTTTCTGCTTCTCCCGGTTCTGTTTCCGTAACAGAAATGTGAAATCGAGCCGGGACAAGATTCTCGGGGAGCATTTCTAATATCCTTTAATATCAATAAGGTAGGAGAAGTTCAGGCGTGAGGTTCGTTGACAATATCATGGCGCACTTTTAAAATCAAAAAAAATGGAGCCTGCATATGAACAGTATTTATTATTCTGTTGTCATTTTATTGCTGTTAACGGGCGGCGTACTTTTATTGATGCGCGAGAACAATAAAAAGCCGTCCATAGCTGAAACTGAAACGTTGGCGCCGCAAGCTAAGCCTCTGTCCAAAGAGGAGGGCGAAGACCATTTCGCAATGCTAATGAATGCCATTACCCCGGTGTGGTACTGGCGTGTAAATCATGAATATATCGATTTTCTTCATGCGACGATTAAACGCATGAACATGGCGGAGATAAATAGCGTTCCCGGGTTATTTGAGGCGCAGCGCCGTTGCAGCGATCTCAATTCTGCCGTCTACAAGTATTATGACAATATTAAAAAGCGCTGTTTAAACGGCGAAAAAGTGATGCACTCTGACCTTGATGTGTTGAACCTGCGCCAGTGTTTTCGCGAGTTCAGCATGGAGGCCTACCCGGAACTGGTCGTGCTGGTATGGCCGGAATATCAGCGCCCGGAGATAGACCCGGCACAGGTGTAACCTGTCGTGACGCTCCACTGCTGCCGGAGCAGCAGTGGAGCAGGCGAATCAATATTTCGCGTGGTGTTTAAAGCGGAAATCTTCCATAAAACCGGTCAGTTTTTCTACCGCACCGAGCGTCAGCGCGTTATAGATTGAGGCGCGTACGCCGCCAATCGCGCGGTGACCGCCAAGGCCGGAGAATCCAGCGGCTGTCGCTTCATTCAGGAACAACGCTTCCAGCTCTTTCGTCGGCAAATTGAACGCAACATTCATATCAGAACGGAAAGCCGCTTCACCCCATGGGCGGTAGAAATCATTGCTGCCGTCAATCAGGCCATACAGCAATTTCGCTTTTTGCTGGTTGATTTGAGCCATGTTTTCCAGCCCACCGACGTCATTGAGCAGCCAGCGTGTGACCAGCAGTACAACATAAATTGCGAAGACCGGCGGGGTGTTGAAGTTCGAGTGTGACTCAACCTGACGGCGATAGTCCAGGAATGACGGCAGGTTATCCGGGGCGTTTTGTACCACACTGTCACGAACCAGTACGATGGTAACGCCTGCCGGACCAATGTTTTTCTGCGCATGGGCGTAAATCAGCGAGAATTTATCGGCCTCACACGGCTTAGACAAAAAGTCAGAAGACATGTCACAGACGCGCGGCACGTCGTCGCGGCCCAGAATACGATTGAACTGCAGACCTTCTACCGTCTCGTTGGAGACATAGTGAATGTACGGAGCGTCCGGCGAAAAATCTAACTCTTCATCGGTCGGCAAACGGTGATAACCATGTTCCTCACCGCTCCAGATGACGCGAACCGGGCCTTCACGCATGGCCTCGGTCACCACTTTACGGCTCCAGTAGCCGGTATCAAAATATTCTGCCGGGTGTTTTTTCCCCCGCAGCATGGTCATTGGGACCATAGAGAACTGCTGTGTCGCACCACCCTGCAGGAACAGGATATGGTAGTTGGAAGGCAGGCCTAACAGCGTGCGGATATTGTTTTCGGTTTCACGCACCACATTTTCAAACCAGTCTGAACGGTGGCTGATACCAAGAATGGACAGCCCCGCTTCAGGGACATTAATGATCGCCTGTTGGACCTGGTTTAATACCACCTCGGGCAGCGCGCCCGGGCCGCCGGAGAAGTTCAGTGCGTTATTCGGATTCAATGACATGTTCATACCTGTGTAGCATAAATGGGTTAGAGCGTTTTACCGGCCCGTTGTAACAACATTTCCCGCATCGCAGTTTTGACTTTATGCATATGAATCTGCTTGTTGGGAAACATCACTTCGTCGTCCATGGCGTGCACGACCATCGCCGGATCGATTTCAAAAATCAGCAGTTCGCCGCTCTGCGTCTCGGCACAATCGATACCGATGTACTCAAGGCCTGTGCGCTGGCTAATTGCGTCCAGCGCATCATGGTGGCGTGCGGCAAAATCAGCGAATTCGTTCAGGAAGCGGGCTTCCTGAGCGCGTTTGTTTTCGTCTTCGTACATCCCTGCGTTGACGTAATGGATCATCCAGTTGGACGACACGCCCATATGGCAGGCATACGCTTTGCCGTCGATTAGCACCAGGCGCATTTTGCGAAACAGACCGTCGTCACCGCTGTAATCCACGAAACGGGACAAGAAAAACGTATCCTCGTCGTTCTGCTGCAGATAGGACGCGACGGCCTCACGGTTATCCACTTTTTGTAGACCGTGACCACCATGGCTGCCGACCGGGCGCAGAATAATCGGAAAGGCGTGATCGTCGGCGATATCGGAGACGGACTTCTCTCCCGCTGCCACAGACTGCAGAGACTGGCGGCTGATATGCAGCGCCGGACAGATCACCAGACCGGGCACATTTTGCAGCAGGATACTGGCGTTGTGGCGTTCAGAATTGGGGACGTTTTGAGGTGGATTCAGGACCGGCGTAGGCCAGTCGCGCAGAACATTCTCCAGGCGCTGCAAAACGGCACTTTGTTCGTCGCTGGCACCAATCGCCACCATCACCAGATCGTGTTCCGGCACGGGTGACGTCAACGGATGCGGCGCAGTGGGATCGACATAGTAATTGATGAGATCGATGTCGCTATCTTCAAGCAGGCAGTCGAGCGGAATATTGGCCGAAAGATTACCCGGCACCATCAGCATCAGTACACGCAGTTTCGTTGGCTGACGCGCATGCCAGTGGTAAACGCGTTGCATCTGCAGCGCCTGGTTTTGAATTTGCAGACCTAACTCTTCATGTTTCAGGCTCATCATGGCCGTGGCAAGGTTCATCCACAGGGTCGCATCTTCCGGTGCTTTTTCCGCAAGGGCGATCATTTCTTGTGCCATAGAGGAGAAGTCAATACCTGCGATGCTCATACGTAAAAACGGCGCCATTCCCAGGAATGGCAACGATTGAGCTTCCGGCTCTGACGTTAACGACATACTGAGTGCCTCTGGTTATACAGTCGATATGACTTATGATGCTATAAATGACCAGATGGCAATGCGGTGATTAGCGGGGATAAAAAGCGGGATAACGGGAGTTACCCTCGGAAAGTGCGTCATTGCTGGGGTAAATAGTGCGAATTTTTCTATGAAATGCCGATAAACCACCTGAATGGTAATAAAAGAAGGGGGAACTGCGCCCCCATCATTTTTACTTATCGGAGGAGGCGTGCCAGAGGTTGAGTTCACCGTCGGCAACATGCTTATCGATCTGCGCCAGTTCGTGTTCACTGAATGTCAGATTGTTTAGCGCCAGCACGTTTTCTTCCAGTTGCTCCGGACGGCTTGCGCCGATCAACACGGAGGTGACACGGTCATCTTTCAGCAGCCAGCTCAGCGCCATCTGCGCCATGGATTGCCCACGCGCGGTGGCCATCTCATTGAGCAGCCGCAGGCTGCTGAGGTTGGCTTCGGTCAGCATTTTTTCCGACAGGCCGCGAACCTTCTTCCCTTCTTTCTGCATCCGCGAACCTTCCGGGATCCCGTTAAGGTATTTTCCGGTCAGCAATCCCTGTGCCAGCGGGGTAAAGGCGATGCAGCCAACGCCGTTGGCGTCGAGCGTATCCAGTAAGCCGGTTTTATCGACCCAGCGGTTAAGCAAGTTGTAAGAAGGCTGATGGATCAACAGGGGAATCTTCCACTCGCGCAGCAGCGCTACCATTGTCTGGGTTCGCGACGTTGAATAAGAGGAGATACCGACATAGAGCGCTTTGCCGCTCTGTACGGCCTGGGCCAGCGCAGCGGCGGTCTCTTCCATCGGCGTATTCTCATCGACACGGTGCGAATAGAAGATATCGACGTAGTCCAGCCCCATGCGTTTCAGGCTTTGATCGAGGCTGGCGAGTAAGTACTTACGGGAGCCGCCGGAACCGTAAGGGCCGGGCCACATGTCATATCCTGCTTTGGTGGATATGATCAACTCATCGCGGTAAGCGGTGAAATCTTCACGCAGCAAACGCCCAAAGTTTTCTTCCGCGCTACCCGGAGGCGGACCGTAGTTATTGGCTAAATCAAAATGGGTGATGCCTAAATCGAAGGCTTTACGTAACAGCGCACGCTGGGAATCAAGGGCTTGAACATGGCCGAAGCTATGCCACAAACCCAGCGACAGTGCGGGCAGGCGCAGGCCGCTTTTACCGCAGTAACGATACTGCATCTGCTCATAGCGAGCAGGGTTGGCAAACCAGGGCATGATGTCTCCTTTCTTGTAGATGTAGGGTCGAAACAGTGTTTTTATTCTATAACGGTTCTGGTGGCGTGCTCTCGACGGGATAAAAAAATCTCTTCGCTAGCGTTCTCCTCTCTAATGATAACGTCGCGCGATTATTCGCTTTATGGTGTTATCAGGTGCTGAAATAGATTGTCGACACTGAACTCCGACGAAGGGGTTCTGGGCGTTGAGGTTATATTGTGTTTAAGACGTTACGGCAAGGTAAAATAGGCTTGCGCAAATGCTTCATATCGACAGTGCTGTCGGCGATGCGGCATGCGAGCTTTTCCGGAAGATGCGCAAATTTTCTGAGAAAATTCTTAGGTTATGACGTTCGTGCACCGTTGTTGCTATGAGACGGAAAAACGATAAATTATATTTATTGAATATGATCGAAATAACAGTTGGCTTTCCACGCTTCCCGTCATCCTGCCTGCGCAGTGTCACTTTCAAAGCAATGCGCTGTTCCATTTATCGCATTTTAATCAGAAGGTTACCATTCTCTCTGGACGTCACTGTGGAGACCGCCTTTTGTCACCATTACGGGTAACAAAAAACGCATTAACATTACAAATGGTATGGTTATTGTTTCTTTGATTTTATTTATGGCAGCATGGTTAATATTTATTTTTGTATTTTATTATGATTCTTACATCTTTGTTTTAAATTTGAATGCGGTGTCGGTATGTTGTTATTTCATTTATTGGGTGTCTTTTTTTGTTTATTTATAATGTTTTTCTCAGATCCTATTTAATTTTTGTTTTATTTATAAAAAACGTTTTGTATTTTTACTTTAATTACGGGTGTAATAACTCATCAATAAATTTCTCTCATAATATAAAGCAGTTACATATAGTTTAGTTAGGTTGCTAACCTTAAAAATCGAATGATAAACCGCGCCTTGTTTTCAAAAAATAACATCCATAAGTGAAGGTAAACCACGATGGGATATGGACAAATATTGCCCATTTTGTGATCAATTTTTTACTTTGAACCATACAAATTCCCTAAATGTTGCCGATAAAGGAATTAACTCTCAATTCCGAGTAAGCATGTCCCTTCACTGCAAGGAAATAATTATGCGTATGCTTCAAAACTTTACTATCCGAATCGTCATGCTGGTGATCCTGGGCATTTTTGGCCTGTTGTGGTCCGGCGTCGGTTTGTATAGCGTTTTCTCTCTTTCAAAAGTGGCTGATGGCAATGAAGTTGATCGCCAGCTTGTGTCACAGATGACGTTGCTTAGCCAGGGCAATGACCAGTATTTCCGTTTTGTTACGCGCCTTAGTCGTGCGATGGAGGCAAAAAGCGCAGGCGGTGCAGTCGATTTTGGTCCTGCACAGCAGTCGCTTGAGAGCATGGCGAAAAAACTCACCGAGTTTAAAGCTATCTCTCCAGGACCTATGGATCCCAAGGTATCAGAGCAGGTAATCGCTGCCTGGCAGGCACTGCTTGATCAGGGCATTACACCGCAGATGCAGGCAGCCCAACAAGGGTCGGTTGAAGCCTATCGTCAGCAGGCAAACACCGTGACCCCTGCATTGAGTCGGGCATTTGGCGCAACCACTGACAGCTTTAATAAAGCGGCAGGTGTTAGTCTTGACGAAACCCGTGTGATGGTTGACAGCCAGACCCACATCACCCGTGCGATTATTATCGTGGCAATGGTGCTGGGGTTACTGATTCTGCTATTCACCGACCGCTACCTGGTGACGATGCTGGTGAGACCGTTGGATGCCATTCGTGATCACTTCACGAAAATGGCGCAGGGTGACCTTAGCCAGCCAATCCCGGATTTTGGCCGCAATTGCGTAGGACGTGTCGTGCCCTTGCTGCGTGCGACTCAGGATAGCCTGCGAGATGCGGTCAGCTCTATCCGTAACGGTAGTGAGAATATCTGGCGCGGCGCGACCGAGATTTCCAGCGGCAACAATGATCTCTCTTCCCGTACCGAGGAGCAGGCGGCAGCGCTGGAACAGACGGCAGCCAGCATGGAACAACTGACGGCAACGGTGAAACTGAACGCCGATAACGCCAGCCAGGCAAGTGAATTGGCCGATGTCGCCTCCTCAACGGCGAGTAAGGGCGGCGCGCTGGTAGAGGAAGTCATCAGCACAATGGATGGCATCTCTCAAAGCTCGAAGAAAATTGCGGAAATCACTACGGTCATTAATAGCATCGCCTTCCAGACCAATATCCTGGCACTTAACGCCGCTGTTGAAGCTGCTCGTGCGGGTGAGCAGGGGCGTGGCTTTGCGGTTGTTGCAGGCGAAGTGCGTAACCTGGCCAGCCGAAGCGCAGGCGCGGCGAAAGAGATCGAATCGCTTATCGCGGACTCCGTTACCCGCGTGGAGAAAGGCGCCAAACTGGTCAATGACACTGGCACTACGATGGAAGGCATTCTGCGTGCGGTTACCGAAGTGACCACCATCATGAAACAGATTGCTGCCGCATCCGCGGAGCAGAGCAAAGGCATTTCGCAGGTAGGCGTCGCGATTACTCAGATGGATAGCGTCACCCAGCAGAACGCCTCGCTGGTAGAAGAAATTTCTGCTGCAGCGGCGGCGCTTGAGGTACAAACAGAAGAGTTGCAGCGTTCTGTACAACAGTTCCGTTTGTCTGCTAATGAGCAGGTCAATGTCGCGGCGCCGACAGCAGTGAAAACACCTGCCTTGCGCGGTACGGCTAAGAAAGCCGCTTCTTCGTCAGATGAATGGGTCGCGTTTTAAATAACACTGTTACTGCTCAAAATATCGCTATATAGTTATGTATATATCGGTTGAGGGCAGTAAGAATGGAAAACCATTTTGGCAAAGGGTTGATGGCAGGGCTTAAGGCAACACAGGCAGATGAAGCCAGTAGGGTCGCGCGTTTTTGTTCTGACTATAAACGCGGTTTTGTGCTCGGTTTTTCGCATCGTATGTTCGAAAAAACCGGTGACAGGCAACTGAGTGCCTGGGAGGCTGGCGTGCTGACGCGCCGCTATGGGCTGGATAAAGAGATGATCATGGATTTTTTCCGTGAGAGCCATTCCGGCACGGCGATGCGTTTTTTTATGGCTGGCTACCGGGCCGAAAGGTAAGCATACCGGAACCGTTTTTACCCTTTTAGAAAGCCACTCTTCTGCGTGGCTTTCTTCGTTTTTATGCCCTGTGTAAACACCCTGTACTTTGTGACATACCACGCTGATATTGAATGTTTCGTTCGTATAGACACACTTTTTGTATGATTACTTGATCGCACGCGCACACCCATTGCTTAAATCCAGTGTAAAAACAGGGCTAATTTTTGGCAAAGGAATGACAATGCATGGCCGACGAAATTCCTCAACTGACTTCTTTTACCTCCTGCGGCATTAATCGTCGCGATTTTATGAAGCTTTGTACCGCACTGGCAGCCACGATGGGGCTTAGCAGCACTGCTGCTGCGAAGATGGCGCAAGCCGTCACCCAGAGCAAGCGCCCGCCCGTGGTCTGGATTGGCGCACAGGAGTGTACTGGGTGTACTGAATCGCTGCTTCGCGCAACGCATCCCACCGTTGAAAACCTCGTGCTGGAAACCATCTCGCTGGAGTACCACGAAGTACTGAGCGCCGCGTTTGGTCACCAGGTCGAAGAGAATAAACACCACGCTCTGGAAACCTATAAAGGGCAGTACGTTCTGGTGGTAGACGGTTCGATTCCGCTTAAAGATAACGGCATTTATTGCATGGTGGCGGGCGAACCGATTATCGACCATATCCGTAAAGCGGCAGAAAATGCCGCGGCGATTATCGCGATTGGTTCCTGTTCTGCATGGGGCGGTGTGGCCGCAGCCGGGGTTAACCCCACCGGGGCGGTGGGCCTGCAAGAGGTGCTCCCAGGCAAAACGGTGATTAACATTCCAGGCTGCCCGCCAAACCCACACAATTTCCTCGCCACGGTGGCGCATATTATTACCTTTGGCAAACCGCCGAAGCTTGATGCGAAAAACCGTCCGCTCTTTGCCTATGGCCGCCTGATTCACGAGCATTGCGAGCGGCGTCCTCATTTCGACGCCGGACGCTTCGCCAAAGAGTTTGGCGATGACGGGCATCGTGAAGGCTGGTGCCTCTACCATTTGGGATGTAAAGGACCTGAAACCTGGGGCAACTGTTCAACGCTGCAGTTCTGCGATGTGGGCGGTGTCTGGCCGGTTTCCATTGGTCACCCTTGCTATGGCTGTAACGAAGAGGGCGTTGGCTTCCACAAAGGCATCCACCAACTGGCGCATGTTGAAAACACCACGCCTCGCGTTGATAAGCCACAGGTGAACAGCAAAGAAGGCGGCGTGATGTCGGCTTCCGCTGTCGGTTTGCTGGGTGGTGTGGTGGGATTACTGGCAGGCGTAGGGGTAATGACGGTGCGCGAGCTGGGCCGCCAGCAAAAGAAAAACAACGCTGACTCACAGGGAGAGTGACCGTGAACAGACGTAACTTTCTGAAGGTGGCCTCCGGCGGAGCGCTACTGGCGGGGGGAGCACTACCCGTTTCCGCCGCTGTGCATAACCGCCCGGCGATACCGGGCGCGTGGGGAATGCTCTACGACTCCACCCTGTGTGTCGGTTGCCAGGCGTGCGTCACCCGCTGTCAGGATATCAACTTCCCGGCACGTAACCCACAGGGCGAACAGACCTGGTCGAATAATGCCAAACTCACCCCCTATACCAACAATATTATCCAGGTGTGGCGTAGCGGTACGGCGCAGCATAAAGATCAGCCGACAGACGGTTATGCCTACATCAAAAAACAGTGCATGCACTGCGTTGACCCGAACTGTGTTTCTGTCTGCCCGGTTTCGGCCCTGAAAAAAGATCCCAAAACCGGCATCGTCCATTACGACGCCAGCGTCTGTACCGGTTGCCGCTATTGCATGGTTGCCTGTCCCTACAACGTGCCGAAGTACGATTACAACAACCCCTTCGGCGCGCTGCATAAATGTGAGCTCTGTAATCAGGCGGGCGTGGAGCGGCTCAACAAAGGGGGGCTGCCGGGGTGTGTCGAAGTCTGCCCAACCGGCGCGGTGATTTTCGGTACGCGCGAAGCATTGCTGGCTGAGGCGCAAAAGCGTCTGAAACTGCAACCCGGCAGTGAATATTCTTACCCGCGCCAGACGTTGGATGCCAACGATCCTAACGTTCGCGAAGTCCCGAAATATCATCCGCACCTTTATGGCGAGCATGAAGGGGGAGGCACACAGGTTATGGTGCTGACGGGCGTGCCTTATACCTGTCTGGGCTTGCCGGAGCTGGATGATGTTTCGACCGGTGCGCGTTCAGAAAACATTCAGCATACGGTGTACAAGGGGATGATGTTGCCGCTGGCCGTTCTTGCGGGTTTGACCGCGCTGGTGTATCGCCATACCCGAAGCGATGACCATAAGGGAGGGGATGACGATGCATCATGATCCGCAGCCGCTTGGCGGAAAGTTACTCAGTAAACCGATCTATATGTTTGGGCCGCTGATCGTCTTGTGCGGGCTGTTTATCCTCAAGCGCCTGGTTTTCGGTCTGGGATCCGTTTCCGATCTGAATGGTGGGTATCCGTGGGGGATTTGGATCGCCTTCGACTTGCTCATCGGCACCGGTTTCGCCTGTGGCGGCTGGGCGCTCGCCTGGATGGTCTATGCCTTTAATCGTGGCGAATATCATCCGCTGGTGCGTCCGGCACTGCTGGCCAGCCTGTTCGGTTATTCGCTGGGGGGCTTATCCATTACCGTCGACGTTGGTCGCTACTGGAACCTGCCGTATTTCTACATTCCGGGCCATTTTAACGTCAACTCGGTGCTATTTGAGACCGCGGTGTGCATGACGATTTATATCGGCGTGATGGCGCTGGAGTTTGCCCCTGCTTTGCTGGAGCGTCTGGGCTGGAAGGTATCGCTAAAACGGCTCAATAAAGTGATGTTTTTCATCATTGCGCTGGGTGCGTTACTGCCCACCATGCACCAGTCGTCAATGGGATCGCTGATGATTGCCGCCGGACACAAAGTGCATCCGCTATGGCAAAGCTATGAAATGCTGCCGCTTTTCTCGTTGCTGACGGCGTTTATTATGGGCTTCTCCATCCTCATTTTTGAAGGTTCTTTGCTACAGGCGGGGTTAAAAGGAAACGGGCCGGATGAACGGCACCTGTTCAGTAAACTTACCGGTACGTTGAGCGTGCTGCTGGCGCTGTTTCTGGTGGCGCGCTTTGGCGAGCTTATCTGGCGTAACAAACTGTCGTTCGCTTTTGCCGGGGATGGTTACAGCCTGATGTTCTGGGCCGAAATACTGCTGCTGGCTTTCCCGCTGGTGGTGTTTCGTGTGCCGCGCCTGCGCAACGACGCCCGGTTCCTGTTTACCGGTGCGGTAAGTATGCTGCTGGGTTGTGCGCTGTGGCGCCTGTCCTACTCTTTACTGGCATTCAACCCCGGTGACGGCTACCACTACTTCCCAACGGCTGAAGAGCTGATCATTTCCATTGGTTTTGTGGCAACGGAGATTTGCGCGTACATCCTACTTATCCGCCTGTTACCCATAATTCCCCCGTTAAAACAATCAGAAAGCCATGAGGCGAGTAAAGCATGAGTCAACGTATCACCATCGATCCGGTGACCCGTATTGAGGGTCATTTACGCATTGATTGCGAAATTGAAAACGGCGTGGTTTCCCGTGCCTGGGCATCGGGAACCATGTGGCGCGGAATGGAAGAGATTGTGAAGGGGCGGGATCCGCGCGACGCGTGGATGATCGTGCAGCGCATTTGCGGCGTTTGCACCACCACCCATGCGATTTCCTCGGTGCGTGCGGCGGAAAGCGCGTTGAAAATCAATGTGCCGCTAAACGCTCAGTACATCCGTAATATTATTCTGGCGGCGCACACCACCCACGACCATATCGTGCATTTCTACCAGCTTTCCGCACTCGACTGGGTAGATATCACCTCGGCTTTGCAGGCCGATCCGCAAAAAGCGTCGGCATTGTTAAAAGGCATCTCGAACTGGTCGCTAAACAGCGCCGAAGAGTTCGCCAAAGTGCAGCAGAAAATCAAAGCGCTGGTTGCCAGCGGGCAGTTAGGTATTTTCGCCAACGGTTATTGGGGACATCCGGCAATGAAACTGCCGCCGGAAATTAACCTGATTGCCGTGGCGCACTATCTGCAGGCGCTCGAGTGTCAGCGTGATGCCAACCGCGTGGTGGCGTTGCTTGGTGGCAAAAGCCCGCATATCCAGAACCTGGCGGTTGGCGGCGTGGCTAACCCGATTAACCTCGATGGGCTGGGCGTGCTCAATCTTGAGCGCCTGATGTACATCAAAACCTTTATTGACCGGCTGGAAGACTTTGTCGAGCAGGTTTACAAGGTCGATACGGCGGTGATCGCGGCGTTCTACCCGGAATGGCTGACGATGGGCAAAGGCGCGGTTAACTATCTGAGCGCGCCGGAATTCCCTACTGATGCCCAGAATGGCAGCTTCCTTTTCCCCGGCGGCTACATTGCCAACGGGGACCTCGCTACCCGTCGTGAAATCACTTCCCACAGTGACGAATACCTGATCAAGGGGATTCAGGAGAGCGCGAAACACGCCTGGTATAAAGATGAGGAACCGCAGGCGCCGTGGGAAGGGACGACCGTGCCTGCCTATACGGGCTGGCAGGACGAGGGCAAATACAGTTGGGTGAAATCCCCCACCTTCTATGGCAAAACCGTGGAAGTTGGCCCGCTGGCGAACATGCTCAATAAGCTGGCCGCGAAACGGGAAACGACCTGGGAAAAACTTAACGATATCATTGCTATCTACCAGAAACTTACCGGGAAAACCCTTGGCGTCGAGCAGTTGCACTCCACACTTGGCCGCGTGATTGGCCGTACCGTTCACGCCTGCGAGCTACAGCATATCCTGCAGCATCAATACAAGGCGCTGATTACCAATATCGGCAAAGGCGACCACGTGACGTTCGTGAAACCGGATATTCCGGCGACGGGCGAGTTTAAAGGGGTGGGTTTCCTGGAAGCGCCACGCGGTATGTTGTCGCACTGGATGGTTATCAAGGACGGCAAAATCAGCAACTACCAGGCGGTAGTGCCGTCGACCTGGAATGCCGGTCCGCGTAATGCTAATGGCGATATCGGGCCGTATGAGCAGTCGCTGATTGGCACTCCGATTGCGGATGCGAATAAACCACTGGAAGTGGTGCGTACCATCCACTCGTTTGACCCTTGCATGGCCTGCGCGGTGCATGTTGTCGACGCGGACGGTAACGATGTTGTCTCGGTGAAGGTGCTGTGATGCGTATTTTGGTACTGGGGGTCGGTAACATTTTATTGAGCGACGAAGGTATTGGCGTTCGCGTTATTGAAGCGCTGGAGCAGCGTTATGTCATGCCAGAAGGCGTAGAGGTGCTGGACGGCGGCACTGCGGGCATGGAGTTGCTGGAAGCCATGGCGAATCGCACCCACCTGATCATCGTTGATGCGATCGTGTCGCGCAAAAGCGAGCCGGGCGCGCTGCTTATCCTGCGTGATGAAGAGGTGCCGGTGCTGTTCAACAATAAAATCTCGCCCCATCAGTTGGGGCTATCTGATGTCCTTTCCGCCCTGCGCTTTACCGGCGAATTCCCGGATAACATTACCCTGGTGGGGGTGATTCCCCACTCGCTGGAGCCGAACATCGGGCTGACGCCAATCGTTGAGGCAAGCCTGGAGCCTGCGTTACAGGCGGTACTTATGGCGCTACAGGAATCCGGCGTAACACCGGCATTACGGGAGCGCGCGTATGTCTGATTTCCTCGGTTTTCAACATTCCCCGCATGAACTGGTGGAAGCAGCGTTTGCGCGCATTGCCACAGATGAGATGCAGGATTTGCCCTTTTTACATCCGACTATGCCGGTTTTTGTCCCCGGCTTTACGTTGTTTGAAGGGCAATGGATCGGCTGCGTATTGACGCCCTGGATGCTGAGCCTGGCTATCTTTCCCGGCCCGGATCAGTGCTGGCCCCCGCGAAAAGTGGGGGAGAAGATCGGCCTGCAACTTCCCTTTGGCGAGATGATGTTTACCGTCGGCGAACTGGATGGGATATCCCAGTACTGCGCCTGTTCACTGATGTCGCCGTTGGCGCACGATCTCTCCGTCGGGCAGGGGAAAACGCTGGCCCAGGATTGCCTGCGTATGGTGCTTTCTCTGCCGGTGCGTGACCCGCAGCTCAGCCGCCGAGCCCTGTTTGCTGGCCTTAAAGGCGGCGAGTATGCATGAGCTTTCCCTGTGCCAGAACCTGGTTGAGATCCTTGAACAACAGGCTCAGCAGCATGGGGCAAAGCGGGTAACGGGCGTCTGGCTGGAACTGGGGGCGTTTGCCTGTATCGAGGAGAGCGCCCTGCGTTTTGGCTTTGAGATAACCTGTCGGGGAACGGTGGCAGAAGGGTGCCAGTTGCACCTTTCACAGCGTCCTTCGCTGGCCTGGTGCTGGAACTGCAACGAAAGCGTTGAGGTGAGCGGGGATGAGGTGTGCCCGCATTGCCACAGCCCCGGCTTGCAGCGGGAAAACGACAGCGGCATGCAAATCAAAAGTATCGAAGTCGATCAGGAGTAGCTATGTGTATTGGTGTGCCCGGCCAGGTGGTGAGCGTCGGTGAAAGCGCTCATCATCTGGCGCAGGTCGATGTCTGCGGCGTTCGCCGCGACGTGAATATTATGCTGGTGTGTGAAAGCGAACCCGCCGCGCTGCTTGGTCAGTGGGTGCTGGTGCACGTGGGGTTTGCCATGAGCGTGATTGATGAGGAAGAAGCCCTGGCGACGCTGGAAGCCCTGCGCGAACTGGATATGGATTTCACCGAACCTCAAAGATGAACCAGACCGGGTTTGGCATCGGTAATCATCTGGGTGACCAGCGCCAGATTACCGATTTTCGCCTCGCTGGCCCGGTAAAATTTACTTTTATCAATCAGCAACAAAGACTGATTTGCACGCCGCAGAAGGTGCGCTTTATAGGTGGCGTTATATTTCGTTGAATCCCACATCTCCCCGCTGGCATCCACCCCTTCGCAGGAAAAAATAAACAGGTCGACCTCAAGCGATTTCAGCATCGTAACCAGCGCCGGGTTCACGTAGCAGCGATTTTGCCGCTCCAGCCGCCCGCCGGAGCAGATGAGATTGATATGCTGGCGGCGCGCCATCTCCTGGCAAACGGGCAGGCTGTTGGTAAAGACTGTCAGGGGGATATCCGGCAACTGGCGCGCCAGATGAAAACAGGTCGAACTGGCATCCAGCGCCAGCGTCATCCCTTGCTCAATCCAGTTCAGGGCGTGGCGGGCAATATCGGCTTTATCTGCATAATGGCTTTTACGCCGGGCGTAAAACGGCTCGCCATCACTCTGTTGCGGCGTGTGAAGTAATCGCGCCCGACCGTGGCGGCGCACAATTTTTCCCTGCGTCTGTAGCGCTTTTAGATCCCGACGAATGGTCTCTTTGCTGACGCCAAGCTGCCCGGCGAGTGCGTCGGTGGTCAATGTCTCATGTTCTGCCAGTAGCTGAATCAACGAAGCCTGGCGTGTCATTTTCATGTCGGTTCCGCCTGCCGGTATGAAAGGGACAGCAGCGTGTGACCAATGGCTGCACCATTTTTACCGGTATGTTTTATCTGATACATCGACTGGTCTGCGCGGCGTAGTGCGTTAACAAAATCGTCGCCGCGCTGTACTTCATCGATACCGATGGATGCCCCCACCTGTGCCTCGCCATTATCCAGCTCGAAGGGGGTTAGCGCGGCGTGCAGGCAATTATGCGCGGTGCTGTTGATAAGCAAACTGTTGAGCGCAAACGGCAGCAGCAGGACAAACTCATCGCCCCCCAGACGCCCTACCACTGACCCTTCCGGGCAGGCTTCACGCAGGCGCCGACTTAACTGTATCAACAATTCATCACCACTACGGTGACCAAAGGTGTCGTTGACGACTTTAAAATCGTCCAGATCGATAAACGCTATGCACAACGGGCCAGCCGCCTTGAGCGTATCGAAATGATGAATCAGCGCGTGGCGGTTCGCCAGCCCGGTCAGCGGGTCGTGGTTCGCCAGCGCCGCGAGCTGCTCTTCATACTGCTTCTCTTTGGTCATGTCGATGTGGGTACCGGTGACCTTTAACGGCTTGCCGTCGCTGTCCCGGTCAGTGACACGCCCACGGTCCAGCACCCAGGTGACGGTGCCGTTTTTATGCTGCATACGGTGCAGCGCTTCATAGAACGGGGTTTTGCCGTTGAGGTGGTCGTAAAACGCATCGAGAACGCGCTGGCGGTCATCCTCATGCAGGTGCTCTTTCCAGACATCAAAGTGGGCGCTGAGCTCTTTTGGCTGATAGCCGAGCATCGATCCCCAGCGTCGGTTGTAGATAATCAGTTTCCCGCTGGGCACATCAAGCTGCCATAAACAGAGGCCCGTGCCATCCAGCGCCGCGCTGAGCTTGTTACGGGCATCACGCGCAATTCGCACCAGACGGGCGTTATGCTTTTTCAGATTCTGGATCTGCTGTTTTAGCGCATTTTCAGACATTTGGCGTGATTATGGGTAAATAAAAGGCATTCTTACTGGTTATATCAGAGGTTGTAAATACGATGTGATAAAAACAGTCTCAGGCTGGCCTGGGAAAGGAATTCCCGGACGCTTACCGTCCGGGAAGCGGGGGGTTAGCCGTTGCGTTTGTCTTCGGTGTGGGTGTCGAAATCGCTGGCAGCGTGGCGTTCGTGCAACTGTTCGCTCGGCTCACCAAAGGTACGGTTGACCATACGTCCACGCTTCACGGCAGGACGCTCAGCAACCTCTTTGGCCCAGCGCAGAACATTTTGGTAGCCACTGGCTTCAAGGAACTCGGCGGCGTTGTAAACGTTGCCCAGCACCACGTTGCCATACCACGGCCAGATGGCCATATCGGCGATGGTGTATTCGTCACCCGCCACGAATTTGTGTGTTGCGAGCTGTTTGTCGAGCACATCTAACTGGCGCTTGGCTTCCATCGTAAAGCGGTTGATAGCGTACTCGATTTTCACCGGCGCATAATTATAGAAGTGGCCAAAGCCGCCGCCGAGGAACGGCGCGGAGCCTTGCAGCCAGAACAGCCAGTTCAGTGTTTCAGTCCGCCCGGCGGGGTCTTTGGGCAGGAAGTGACCAAACTTCTCTGCCAGATACAGCAGAATGGCACCGGACTCAAATACGCGCGTTGGCGGGGTGGTGGAGTGGTCACGCAGCGCCGGAATTTTGGAGTTCGGGTTCACGTCCACAAAGCCGCTGGAGAACTGATCGCCTTCACCAATGCGGATGAGCCAGGCGTCATACTCCGCCTCTTTCACGCCCTTCGCCAGTAGCTCTTCGAGCATGATCGTCACTTTCTGGCCGTTCGGCGTACCCAGCGAATAAAGCTGTAGCGGGTGTTTACCCACGGGTAATTCTTTGTCATGGGTCGCGCCGGAAATGGGGCGGTTGATATTGGCAAACGCGCCGCCGCCGCTGTCTTTATCCCACGTCCAGACTTTTGGGGGCTGATAGGTGTTCTCTGACATGTTGACCTGCCTTTTCGTTAAGGTATTGAAGCAGTGTAGCAGCCGTCGGATAGGGGCGTGTTTCCCCGCTCCGATCAGGCCAGAATACGCGCCGCCCAGGCGCTGATATCATCACCGCTGCCCAGATCCGCCTGTACCAGTCCGTTGACCATAAAGGTGGGGGAGACGTGGATACCGTTCTGGCGCGCATACTTACAGTGCCATTTGATTTCCGCCTGCAATTCCGGGCGCGCAAAGGCTTCGCTCACCTTCACGCCGCTATAATTTTCAATTCGCTCGATGATCTGCTGCGGGGTGGCATCCATATTCGGGCCGCTGCAGTGGTCGGTAAACTCGAACTCTTCCCGGTGATCGGCAACCGCCTGCATCACCTTATGTGCGGCATCGCGACCATTGGGCAGCGTGGAGGCGGCAAGAATGCTGCGCACAATGACGCCAGAAAACAAATGCCAGGGCTGCGATTGCAGGCGAATTTTTACCGTCACCTTGTCTTCACCCACTTCTTTTAGAAGCGCATCCAATTTGTTAAACGCGCGCACGGAGAACGGACAGGTGGGTTCCAGAAAAACTTCAAAAGTGCGTGGGCCGTGACCCCAGACCAGCGGCTCGGCATGTAACGGTTGGCTCATGTTGACTCCTGATGGTTAGCACGATGTTGTGGCAGATGTGAACGTTGCGATGACCAAAGAGAATATCAGGATGTGATTTCGTGAGGCACTGGAATTGATGAATTTGGCAGGAGTGACGGCTAAACCGCCCAAAAAGCCAATGCCACAAGCAGACCGCCAGGCGAGACCCTGTGTTTGATGTAGCGCACCTCATTTTGCATTGGTAGCAGAATAGATTTGCTTTGCTAAACCGGTTTAATTAGATTTTAGCGATACATTCTACTGGGAGAAAACCATGTCAGCTCAAGTCTGGTGTCTGGGTGATGCCGTTGTTGATCTGTTGCCAGAGGGCGACGGGCGATTAATGCAGTGCGCGGGGGGAGCCCCGGCCAATGTCGCCGTTGGCATTGCGCGGCTGGAAGGGAAAAGCGGTTTTATCGGTCGGGTGGGGCAGGATCCTTTTGGCAAATTTATGTACGACACGCTACGTCAGGAAAAGGTGAACACGGATTATATGACCTTTGACGAGGCACAGCGGACATCCACCGTTGTCGTCGCCCTTGACGACGAAGGCGAGCGTTCCTTCACCTTCATGGTGCGCCCCAGCGCCGATCTTTTCTTGCAGGCTGATGATTTGCCAGCTTTCCGGCAGGGGGAGTGGTTACATAGCTGTTCTATTGCGCTCTCGGCTGAACCTTCGCGGACCACGACGTTACTCGCCATGCAGCGCATACGTGAAGCAGGCGGCTTCGTCAGTTTTGATCCTAATATTCGAACCGATCTCTGGCAGGATCCGCAGGTGCTGCAGCGGTGTCTGGAGCGTGCCTTCGCTCTGGCCGATGTGGTCAAACTCTCAGAAGAAGAGTTGGCTTTCATGACGGCTTCCACGGATTTACGTGTCGCGATGAAAACGCTGGCAGAACGTTTTGCGATCAAACTGTTACTTGTTACCCAGGGCAAAGCTGGCGTGCAGGCGCTCTTCCAGGGCGACATTTTCCATTATTCCAGCGAGCCCGTAACTAGCGTGGATACCACCGGTGCGGGTGATGCCTTTGTGGCCGGGTTGCTGTGGCAACTGGCGCAAACAGGTTTACCCCAAAGCGAGCCAGACCTGGCATTGGGCCTTAAGTATGCGCAGCGATGCGGTGCACTGGCGACCACGGCGAAAGGGGCGATGACCGCGCTGCCCCATCTTGCGGCTTTGATGGCGCCGCAGGGCTGATTTCCATAACGATTTGCGACCCTCCTCACATTCACTAAACCGGTTTAGCTAATTTGTTTGCAGGTTGAAATTAACCACGATTATGATTCTCGACTAAACCGGTTTAGCAAAATATTCAGCACTCTTACCTCTTTCATAGGGACGCAAAAACAATGAGAAAAAGCACGCTCGCTATCACGCTTGGTTTGTTAATGGGGTCGGGTTCTGCCCTTGCAGCAGAGGCGGGAAACAGCAGCATAGAGGCGCGCCTTGCCGCGCTGGAACAACGTCTACAGGCCGCCGAACAACGGGCGACTAACGCAGAAAAAAGAGCAGAAGCCGCCGAGTTACAGGCGAAAAAGGTGGCAACCGAGCAGCAGAAAACGCAGACCACCACGGCTGAGGTGGCGCAGCGCACCACGCAACTGGAGCAGAAATCATCACAGGAAGGTGGCTTTGAGTTCCATGGCTATGCCCGTTCGGGGCTGCTGATGAGCGACTCCGCGGCTAAAACCCAGGGTGGGCCAGGGATGACGCCAGCCGGTGAAACGGGTGGACATGTCGGGCGTCTGGGCAACGAACCGGATACCTATGTTGAGATGAATCTTGAACATAAACAGACGCTGGCTAACGGCGCCACCACGCGCTTTAAAGTGATGCTGGCCGACGGGCAGCGCAGCTACAACGACTGGACGGCATCGAGCAGCGACCTCAACCTGCGTCAGGCCTTTACCGAGCTGGGCCATCTGCCCACCTTCACCGGCGCGTTTAAAGACACTACCGTCTGGGCGGGAAAACGCTTTGACCGCGATAACTTCGATATTCACTGGCTTGATTCGGACGTGATTTTCCTCGCCGGGACCGGCGCAGGTATCTATGACATGAAGTGGAGTGATAACGCGCGTAGCAACTTCTCCCTCTATGGCCGCACCTTTGGCGATATCGAAAACAGTGAAAATAATGCCCAGAACTACATCCTGACGCTGAACAACTACTTTGGCCCGGTGCAGGCGATGGTTAGCGGCATGCGTGCAAAAGACAACAACGACCGCCTTGACCTCGATGGCAACAAAGTGAAAAGCGATGCGGCTAACACCGGTGTCCATGCGCTGTTAGGGCTGCACAACGAAAGTTTCTATGGCTTGCGTGAGGGGATGTCGAAAACCGCGCTGCTTTACGGCCATGGCCTCGGTGCTGAGGTGAAAACAGTAGGGGCGGATGGCGCGCTGTTACCTCAGGCCGATACCTGGCGTCTGGCGACCTACGGCATGACCCCACTGGGTGGTGGCTGGCATATTGCCCCTGCGGTACTGGCACAGAGCAGCAAAGACCGTTACGTCAAAGGCGACAGCTACGAGTGGGCGACGGTTAACATGCGACTGATACAGGAACTGACGCAGAATTTCGAGATGCAGTATGAAGGCAGCTATCAGTACATGGATCTCAAACCGGAGGGGTACAACAGCCGCAATGCGGTCAACGGCAGCTTCTACAAACTCACCGTTGCGCCAACATTGAAAGCGGGTGATGTGGGTGAGTTCCTGAAACGTCCGGAACTGCGTCTTTTCGCCTCCTGGATGGATTGGGATCACAAGCTGGACAACTATGCCAGCGATGATGCTTTGGGTAGCAACGGCTTTAAGTCTGGCGGCGAATGGACCTTCGGCGTGCAGATGGAAACCTGGTTCTGATAATGAAGCCCCGTTAAGGGGCTTCTTGACGCGCTAATTATTACAAATCTCCATAAAACAGGGGCTTATATGGACTTTGAACAGATTTCCCGCTCGCTCTTACCGCTGCTGGGCGGCAAGGACAATATCGTCAGCGCAGCGCATTGCGCTACGCGACTGCGGCTGGTTCTGGCGGAAGATGCCAAAGCAGACACCACGGCGATCGGTAAGGTTGAAGGGGTGAAAGGTTGTTTTCGCAATGCCGGACAGTTGCAGATTATTTTTGGCACTGGCGTGGTGAATAAAGTCTATGCCGCCTTTATCAAAGAGGCGGGTATTGGCGAAACGAGCAAGTCCGAGGCCGCTGCCATCGCTGCCCGCAAACTGAATCCGTTCCAGCGCGCGGCCCGTTTGTTGTCGAACATTTTCGTCCCGATCATCCCAGCCATCGTGGCGTCGGGTTTGTTGATGGGGCTGCTGGGAATGGTGAAAACCTACGGCTGGGTCAATCCGGAAAACGCGCTCTATATCATGCTGGATATGTTCAGCTCTGCGGCGTTCATTATTCTGCCTATCCTGATTGGTTTCACCGCGGCGCGTGAATTTGGCGGTAACCCCTTCTTGGGCGCGACGCTGGGCGGCATTCTGACGCACCCGGCGCTGACCAACGCCTGGGGCGTAGCCGCCGGGTTCCATACCATGAACTTTTTTGGTATCGAAGTGGCGATGATCGGCTATCAGGGCACGGTCTTCCCGGTGCTGCTTGCCGTCTGGTTTATGAGTGTCCTGGAAAAACAGTTGCGCCGGGTCATTCCTGACGCGCTGGATCTGATTCTGACGCCGTTTTTGACGGTTATTATCACCGGTTTTGTCGCGCTGCTGGTCATCGGTCCGGCGGGGCGTGCGCTGGGTGACGGTATCTCCTTTGTGTTGAGCACGCTCATCACCCATGCCGGCTGGCTGGCAGGGTTGTTGTTCGGCGGTCTCTATTCGGTGATTGTCATTACCGGCGTGCATCACAGTTTCCATGCGATCGAAGCGGGGTTATTGGGCAACCCGTCCATTGGCGTGAACTTCCTGCTGCCTATCTGGGCGATGGCCAACGTGGCTCAGGGCGGTGCTTGTCTGGCGGTGTGGTTCAAAACCAAAGATGCCAAAATCAAAGCCATTACCCTGCCATCGGCGTTTTCGGCGCTCCTTGGCATTACAGAAGCTGCTATTTTTGGTATCAACCTGCGTTTTGTAAAACCCTTTATTGCAGCGTTGATTGGTGGGGCGGTTGGCGGTGCCTGGGTGGTCTCGGTCCATGTCTATATGACAGCCGTAGGGTTAACGGGCATTCCGGGCATGGCGATTGTACAGGCCAGCTCGTTACTGAATTATGCTATCGGGATGGTGATTGCTTTCAGCGTCGCCTTTGTTATCTCTTACCTGCTTAAATACAAAACGGACTCCGAATAATGACGCCATCAGCCCTGTTGCCGAAGATTTTACTGTCAGTACTTAAAGGCCAACCGAAAGCACTGCGAGACAGTCACTATCCGGCCTGGCATCTGGCCCCGGCGACGGGGCTGTTGAATGACCCCAACGGCTTTATCCATTTTCAGGGGCGGTTTCATCTGTTTTATCAGTGGAACCCGCTCGGCTGTCAGCATAATCACAAATGCTGGGGGCACTGGAGTTCAGCGGATTTACTGCACTGGCAGCATGAGCCGATAGCGCTGATGCCGGAAGAGGAGTATGACCGCAGCGGTTGTTATTCCGGTAGCGCGGTCGACAACCAGGGCGCACTGACGCTGTGTTATACCGGCAACGTGAAATTCGCCGGGGGTGGTCGCACGGCCTGGCAATGTCTGGCGGTGCAGAACGCCGAAGGCGGGTTTGATAAGCTGGGGCCCGTCATCGCGTTGCAGGAGGGCTACACCGGGCACGTCAGAGATCCGAAAGTCTGGCAGCATGAAAACCAGTGGTACATGGTGCTCGGCGCTCAGGATCTGGCGCTACGCGGCAAAGTGCTGTTGCTTCGTTCCGACGATTTGCATCACTGGCAGTTACTCGGTGAGCTCGCCGGTAGCGGTCTCGGCGGTTTAGGGGAGGCAGGGTACATGTGGGAGTGCCCGGACCTGTTCACTCTGGGTGCCGATACTTTCCTCATCTGTTGCCCGCAAGGGGTGGCACGTGAAGCGCACCGTTTCCTTAATAGCCACCCGAGCGCGTACCTGAGTGGGGCATTCTCCCCTGAACAGGCGACATTTGAACATGGCGCGCTGCATGAGCTTGACGCCGGATTTGAGTTTTACGCCCCGCAAACCACCTTTAGCGCTGATGGTCGGCGCCTGCTGGTGGGCTGGATGGGTGTGCCGGATGGCGAAGAGATGCGCCAGCCGACGGTAGCGCAGGGCTGGATCCATCAAATGACCTGCGTGCGCGAGCTTTCCAACCGTAACGGTAAGTTGTATCAACAGCCGGTCAGGGAATTGCAGGCGCTGCGCGAAAATGAGCGCCGTTTTGCAGGGCGTGTGGATGACGCACCGGTGATGGATGCCCGGAGCCTGGAGCTATGGGTCGAGAGCGAAGGTGAGCTGACGCTGAATATTGGCGATACGCTTATCCTGCACTGGCATAAAGACCATCTGCGTCTTGACCGTCGTAGCCTGGAAAATGGCGAATGGCTCTCGCGTTACTGGGACGGAGAGGCAAATGTGCTGCAAATTTTATGCGACAGCTCAAGCGTTGAGATCTTCATCAATGAGGGCGCTGGCGTAATGAGCAGCCGCTACTTCCCGTCACATCCTGCGCAAATAACCTTTAGCGGAAGTGGCGAACTGCGGGCGCAATACTGGTCGTTACGTCCTTGCATGGTAGAATAACAGCTTGTTTCATTAACCGATGCATTGTCGTGAGAAAAACAAAACGCGTTACCATCACTGATATTGCCGCGCTGGCGGGTGTCTCAAAAGCCACCGCCAGCCTGGTTCTCAATGGACGAGGTAAAGAGTTACGCGTGGCGCAGGAAACCCGTCAGCGTGTGCTTTCGCTTGCTCAACAGCACCACTATCAGCCGAGCATTCATGCCCGCCTGTTGCGCGAGGATCGCAGCCACACGCTCGGCCTGGTGGTCCCTGAGATAACCAACCACGGGTTTGCCGCCTTTTCTCATGAACTGGAAAACTTGTGTCGTGAGGCGGGCTTGCAGCTTCTTATCTCCTGTACCGATGAAAACGCCAGTCAGGAGTCAGTGGTGGTCAACAATCTGGTCTCCCGTCAGGTGGACGGGCTGATCGTCGCCTCCAGCATGCTCAACGACGCCGATTACCTGAAACTCAGCGAGCAACTGCCTGTTGTGTTGTTCGACCGCCATATGAACAGCACGCCGTTGCCGTTGGTTATCACCGATGCGGTGACACCCACCGCCGATCTGGTTGAACGTCTGGCCCGTGCGAATCCGGATGAAATCTACTTTTTAGGTGGGCAACCGCGACTGTCGCCAACCAAAGATCGTCTGGCGGGTTTCACGCAAGGGCTGGAGAGAGCAGGGGTGGCGTTGCGCCCTGAGTGGATTATTCACGGCAACTATCACCCCAGCAGCGGCTACGAAATGTTTGCCGCCCTGTGTGCGAAGCTGGGACGTCCGCCCAAAGCCCTGTTTACGGCGGCATGTGGGCTGCTTGAAGGGGTGTTGCGTTATATGAGTCAACACCATTTACTGCAAAGTGATATTCACATTGCCAGCTTCGACGATCACTATCTCTACGACTCTCTCACCTTGAGTATTGATACCGTCGAGCAGAACATTCCGCGCCTGGCGTATGACTGTTTTGACCTCATCACCCAGTTGATTGAGGGCAATGAGCCGACCGAACAACAACGCATTTTGCCCGCCACACTGCGCCTGCGTAATGAACGTTTGAAAAACGCAGCGCCTGGTCAGGCTGGCTGATGTAACGGCAACGCGTGTCACCATTTTGATAACACAAGGGGAAGGGTCTTCACCTTGTGTTCGTCATTGCTGGCTGCCACGTACCATCGTCACGATCGCCTGCACCAGTTCATCCTTCGCCTGCTGTGCGCTGATTTTGCCAATCACTACCGCCCAGGATAACCCTTCTGCGGCACCGAGCATCGCCCATAGCGCGGGTGTTTGTAACGTATTGCCATTGCAGAAAGGGGTAAACAGCGCCCGGCATTTCTCGGTAAATGTCGTGGCGTAGTCCTGACGGATTTGCTCCAGTTCCGGCGTGCCGCTGAGTGCGGCAATGACACTTGGCATTTCGCGCCCCGATAGCAGCACACACTCAATGTACGCATCGGCAATGACCGCCGCGAGCTTCTCCAGCACAGGTTCTGTCTGGCTAAGCTGTGCGTCCATACGTGCCGTCGAGCGAAGATCATATTCCCGATAAAGTGCGGCAAACAGGCCCGAACGGCTGGTGAAATGATCATAAACCACCGGCTTTGTGATCCCGGCGCGTTCTGCGAGATGGCCGAGTGTCAGGGCTTCTGTGCCTTCTTCCCGAATGATCTGCCAGGCCACCTCAATCAACTGGGTATAGCGTTCCTGCCGTGATAAACGCTGGCGTGTGCTCTGACTGCCCATCGTAAAAATTCTCCGTTGACATGCTTATATACCAAAGCTAAGTTACTATTGGTAGGTTACCTTTGGTATATAGAGTACGTTTGCTTACGCCATCCCGCAACCAGGAGTCGCCAAATGCATGCTTTAATCGTCGTTTCTCACCCGGATTCACACTCTCTGAGCCACAGTGTCGCTGCCGCCATGGCGAAAGGGATTACCACTCATCCGCAACACACCGCAGAGATTGTCGATCTCACCGCCGAAGGCTTTAACCCAACCTTCACCGCGCAGGACTTTGCCGCGTTCAAGCTTACCGCACCTGTCCCGGCGGATATTGTGGCAGAGCAGGCTCGAATTGATAAGGCTGATGCGCTGGTGCTGGTGTTCCCGGTCTACTGGTGGTCAATGCCCGCACTGCTGAAAGGCTGGATTGACCGCGTGTTTACCAACGGTTGGGCTTATGAAGAGACCGCCGAAGGAGAGGTGGTGAAAAAACTGGGCCGCCTGCCGGTCCATGTTATTGGCCTCGGCGCGGCAAGCCAGGGCACCTACGACCGGCACGGCTTTACCGCCGCCTTTCACGCACAAATTGCCCACGGCATTTTTGACTACTGCGGTGCGCAGGTGAAAGCGTCTGAGCTGCTATTACTGCCGGAACTGGGAAGCGGGGAGGCGTATCTGGATAAAGCGTTGACGCTGGGGGAGAATGTGTTTGGGTGAGGGGAGTAATGACCCGCCGGAAGTGCACTGTTTGAACAGCGAATTATCGTAAATGATCCAGTTAAATATCATGTATTTATGGATCGCTCAAATGAGCCGCCTGCGCCCAATACCGCGTTGTGTAAAACCATGCAGTTGTCTGAGCGGCGGGAATGAAAGCACCGCGCTGGCTGTGCACGACCGAAGGATTAACGCAGTTATAAGTAAAAGGCGCGCACTTACGTAGCACATCAACACTGAATATTTCGCACCTTAAAAGCAGTGCAACTTCAATAATGCATCTTTTAAGGTGCGTTTTTTGAGCGAACCCTCGCTTCCGGGTTTGAAATTCAGAAAAATGCACCTAAAATAAAACCTAAATAATTTAGTGACACTTTTAAGGTGCAGAATGAAGCGTTCTCAACAGGATTTACTCTCTTCTGAACAAAGCCTGCAACTCAGCGCGCTGGGGCGCAAGCTGGCTGAAAGTCGCATCGCCCGAAAAATGCGCCAGTCAGAAGTAGCTGTCCGTGCAAATTTGAGTCGTAACACCATCAGTCGCATCGAAAATGGTGATGCCGGCGTCGCAATTGGTCAGATCTTTCGCTATCTCGATGTTATCCGTCCAGGTGCAACGCTAGCAGATGTGTTGACGAAACAAGATAACGTGGTAGATGCCATGGACGCTGCTGCTCGCCCTCGCCGGGCAAGGCCACTCAGCAGCAAGGAACTGGAAGAGTATGACTTCTGAAAAGACGTTAATGATCCACGCGTTTCTGCCGGGAGCAACCCAGTCGGTGCCTGCCGGGAAATTGCATTTGCAAGAAGAGGGTGTTGAGCTCCTGGCATCGCGTTTTGTCTATGGTCTGAAATACCTGAAACGAAATGGGGCGATTGAAGTAGATCCTGTCGGGTTAGGAATGTTGCATGGACAACAAGTAGCCAGACAGGAATTATTTGCGCAAGAATCAGCGCTATTTGGTGGTATCCGTGATGCTGCACCCGATGCATGGGGCCGTCGCGTCATTGAAGCCAAAAGGAGAGTACCGGCAAATTCGTTACCGGAGTCAGTGTACCTGCTTGAAGCAGGGCCCAACCGGACAGGCGCTTTAGATATTACTCCCGACGGAGAACCGGCCAGAGAGCTAAGGGACTCAGCGGATATTAAGTCACTGGGATATCTATTGGATGCAGCCGACCGAATTGAGAATGGCGTACCTTTGCCTGCAAATCTTCACGGGATATTCGATGCGGGTTCCAGTATGGGGGGGATGCGTCCAAAAGCCACGGTGGTGGTTGAAGATGGCGGTCACTGGCTGGCGAAATTCTCTTCCCGTACAGATCGAGGTTTTTGTTACCCGGCAGTAGAACATGCAACGCTAAGACTTGCACATTCAGCAGGACTCCATGTTCCCGAGACCCGCTTTGAGGATATTGGGGAGGGGCACTTTGCGATGTTGATTAAACGTTTTGATCGTGTTGGGGCTGGTGAGACGACAGGACGACGTCATTTCGTGTCTGCACTGACACTGATGAATATCCATGAAATGGCATCCATTGAAAGCAGTTATGCTGGACTCGCAGACGCTATGCGTCGCCATCTTAATGCGGGCTGCCTTGTTGAAGACTTAAAAGAGCTCTATCGCCGGATGATATTCAATATTCTGGTCAACAATGATGATGACCATTTACGCAATCATGGCTTTGTCCTGATGGAGTCGCCAGAGCAAACGCCAGTCAGAGGGATGCAAGAGCCTCAAACTGCCATCAATCTCGCGTGGCGTATCAGCCCATTATACGATGTGGTGCCTCGTCCGGTGCATTCCCACCATCGTCGTCTGCACCTTGGCGTGGGGGCTGCTGGTAAAGAGGCTACGCTGAGTAATGCGCTCACCTGGTGCGAGCGCTTTGGTTTAAGTCGGGCCGATGCTATTGCGGAAATTGATTCTATCTGGCGCGTAGTCAGAGAATGGCGCAATCATTTTGAAGAGTTGGGTATCGCAGGAAAAGATATTGATGCAGTGAGTTCTGCTTTTTTGCATGCACGGTATCTGGGGGGAGACGATGCCGGAATTGTTTAATGACTCGAAAACGCATTTTCTCTTGGGTTTTGCCTGCATTATGAGGCTCTTCGTTGTCCGAAAAGCTTTCTTCTAAAAGCGGGGCCGGGTGACTCAAGGAGTGAAGCTGCTCTTGGCAAAAACTGCCGCCCACATCGCAGGCGGCAGCGGCCATCAGAACAATACCGAGTAGTTCAGGCCGAAGGTACGACCGCGGCCTTTGTAGGTATACAGATTCTCAGCACCGTAGGTTGGGCTATAAAGGCCCGGTGCGCGTTGTCCCCAGGCGGTGGTGTAATCTTCATCCAGCAGGTTTTCGACGCTAAAGCTCAGCTTGCCCACGGGCAGTACATAGCTGCCTAACAGGTCAACGGTGTTATAGCCATCAATGTGCTTACCGGCTTCGTCAGAGAGATCAAAGGTCTGGGTACTTTGCAGACGCAGTGTCCAGTCGCCCGGCGCCCAGGTGACCCATGCGCTCATTTTCGACGGGCTTGCACTGTCGACCGTCAGCTTTTGCCATTTCCCGTCAACGCGGGTTTGCGATTTGATGGCGTTAAAGTTCGCGCCGGTGCTCCACTCGCTATCAGTAAAGAAGTAATCCACCTGGCCTTCAACACCATAAATACGACGCTGGTCATCTTCAATATTGATGGTCATGTCGGTTTTATTGATGTTGATGGTTTTGTCAGAAAGTGAGTAGTAACCGGCAATTTGGGTGCGCAGATTATCCCCGGTGAAACGCCAGCCCAGCTCATACGCATCGACTTTGATACCGTCGAGTTTTGAGTCGTTGACGTTCACGCTGTTGACCAGACGATAGTGCCCATTACTCAACTGGTAGGTGCCGGAGCCGTAGTATTTCGCCAGATCCGGGATCTCAAAGCCTTGTGAGAAGTTAAACCACAACTGCTGGCGATCCGTCAGATGGCCCAGAATGCCTGCGTTAAACAGCAGGTTGTTGTAATCGGTTTTCCCGCCCGGCACCGCGTCTGCTGAGGTGGCTCTGCCTGTGGCAATCGCCTGCTGCTGCGCGTAACCAATAAAGTCATCGACCCGGTTTTCTGTGTATTGATAGCGCACGCCGCCGCTCAGGGTGATAGCGGAGATGTCGTAGCTACTTTGCAGGAAAGGGGCGAGGTTGGTGATGCTGTAACCCGGATAACGCCCGACATTCCAGGCGTTGTCCAGCTTCATGCCACCGCTGGCCGCCGCTTTATTAAGGTCGAAAAATTGCTGGTTGGCGTCGAAAGTTTCATGTTCGGCATCCACGCCCCATGTCAGGGTTAAATCCTCCAGTGGCTTGCTGTTGATGGTCAGCTTGCCGCCGTAGAAATCGGTCTTTTGCTGCGATGCGCCAATACTGGTCACCCGGCCGCCGGAGAGGGTAGGGAAGGGGTAGAACGTCAGGCTTTCATCACGGTAGTAAATCTGTGCGAGCAGGTCCTGGCCCCAGAAATCGGTGTTGGAATATTGCAGGTTGATCAGGTGGCGCTCGGTGCCCGGAATGCGGTCGGAGTCGAGGTTGTTTTTGTTGTACGCTTTGCCAGAACCGGTTACCGCCGAGAAATTCTCGCCAAGGTACAGGCCGTGCTTACCGTCGGATTCGCTTTTGTAATACTGAGTGGTGAGCTGCAACTGCTGATGAGCGTCGATATTCAGCGTACCGGTGCCCATGACATCCAGGCGGTCTGAGTACTGCAGGCCGGTCTGGGTGTTATCAATATTGACCTCATTGCCTTTGCCGTCATACCAGCCGCCAAAGCGCTGATACGCCACCGACAGACGACCGGATGCATTGTCGTTGCCACCGCTGACCGCCGCCGCGACGTTTTCGTCATTATCGTTATGGCTGTTAAAGCCCGTCTTCATGCCGGTCTGAAACTCGACTTCTGTTTCCGGCTGGCCTTTTTTAGTGACGATATTGATTAAGCCACCGGTACTGCCACCGCCGTAGAGAGAGGTTGCGCCGGAGATAACTTCAATGCGGGCGATATTAAATGGATCGATTGAATCAAGCTGGCGGCTGTCGCTGCGCGAGGAGTTTAAACGCACGCCGTCGACCATCACCATCATCGAACGACCACGCATATTCATACCGTAGTTGGTGCGGCCCTGGCTGCTGACATCCATACCGGGAATCAACTGCGCCAGCACCTCTTTGAACTCTTTACCGCCCTGAACCTGCTGTTCAATTTCCGCCTGTTCAATGACCCAGGTGGTCTGCGCCATGTCGGTAATGCTGTGATTCGCACGGCTGGCGGCCACCACCAGTGTCTCTTCTTTTTGACCTTCAGCTGCGGCATTTGCGTTTAACATCATCAGTAAACAAGGACTTAACGTCCAAAAGTAACGAGGTTTCATTATTGTGGTAATCCTGATTAATCCAAAGGTACGGCGGCGTTGATTCTCCCGTGCCGCAAGCGCATCACCTTAGTGGTGATAGTGATTATCAAGATGATATGAATTATCGTTACCATGTAAACAGTTTGTGTTAAAAAATATTTCTCTAATGGCATGATTTTTATGTGGTTTATGGTACGGGAATGTGATGTTTGGCGAGTCTTTAGAGGTAAAGGGGGGTAACCCGGATAAGGCGCTTGCGCCGCCATCCGGGAAAGAGAGGGAATGCTCCCCCTAACACCGATTTTCTGCCTGAAGGAGAAGGGGAAACCAAAAGCAAAAACCCGCCTTGTGGGCAGGTTCTCTGAATAGCGGTGCCCGGACTCGGGAACATTTAATTACTTACCAATTTGATTTCTATCAAAAATTCTTGTGCTACTTATTGTCAAGACCCAGAGGGTGACCCTCATTTCCTCTTGTAAATCATAAAGGTGGATAAAGATAAGTAGAAAACCTTTCGGTTCGATACTATGAGTCTATTCCTTCAAAATTTATCGTAATGACATTCGCGTTACGCGTGTTGTATACTTAATATCCACAGAAACACAGGAGGACAACACCATGCCAGCCGCAAACAGTATGGCGATGAAACGCGAAACTCTGAACCTGCGCATCAGGCCCGCCGAGCGTGATCTTATCGACCGGGCAGCGAAGGCCAGAGGGAAAAACCGCACTGATTTTGTGCTGGAAGCCGCCCGCGCTGCCGCTGAGGAAGCGTTGATTGAGCAACGCATCATTATGGCCGATCCGCAGGCTTATGAGGAGTTTCTTGCTCGTCTAGATCAGGCGCCTGCGCCTAACGCTGCACTGCGTAAAACTATGCAGACCCCTGCGCCGTGGGAGCAGGAAAAATGATCTCTGCTCCAGAACCGCTTCATACCGGGCATATTCTTACCCCGTTCTGTTGCGGCATGGATTCTATGGATAAGTGGCTCAAACAACGGGCGATGAAAAATCAGGTCACTGGCGCATCGCGTACCTTTGTATGTTGCGGTAGCGATTCTAACGTACAGGCGTATTACTCGCTGGCGTCCAGCGCGGTAACGACCAACACCGCCCCCGGTCGCTTTCGTCGCAATATGCCCGATCCGATCCCGGTGGTGGTGCTGGGACGTCTGGCTGTGGATCAATCACTGCACGGGCAGGGCGTCGGGCGGGCGCTGGTTCGCGACGCCGGGCTGCGGGTTATTCAGGTGGCGGAGACTATCGGCATTCGCGGGATGCTGGTGCACGCCCTGTCGGATGAAGCGCGGGAGTTTTACCTGCGGGTGGGGTTTGAGCCGTCGCCGATGGATCCGATGATGTTGATGGTGACGTTGGGGGATTTGGTGGAGAGTATTTAGCAGATATATTTCTACCATTCTGCATTAAATTCTATGCTTAGATAAAATTACTCAGGGAATAGAAATGTTGTATCGGGTTGATGAAATACTGGGATATTTGAATCGTTGCGAGCGCACTACATTAAATCAGGCCGATCCATTAGAGCTTCTAGCTAAAAGACTTTCTTTACGTGGGTTGATCGTTAGTTTTATTTTCCTACTGTTAATGTTACTCCCTCTTGGGATCTACGCATTTTTTCCTGAGAAGCTATTCATCCTAGTGAGTAAATTTTTATTCATTTTGATGATGCTGAGTGGAATATTTACTTTATTAGTTGAGCCAGTACTGATGTTATTAGGTCTATTTAAATGGAAAACAATGACTTTGACTCGTTTTCTGAAGGAAGTTCAGGAAGATGAAGGGCATGTAGCAGCATTGAGCCGTTATGATGCAAATGAACTCCAGTACGCAGAATTTCAACTGATAAAAAAAATTACCGCCAATGAAAATCGCGTCAAAGTCTTTTTTGGTGAGAAAACAGCGGTATTTGCGTTACTGGCATTTTCGGTTCTGTTTATGAAAGAACTTTTTGGATGGAATGTTAATTTTTCGTTTTTTCTCTGGGGGGACGGTTTTTCTGGCTATGCTGATATCTGGCTAGGGTTCGTCTGGGCATTAATTTTTGGCATGTCTCTTGGCGCAATTGCTTTAAAATTAGTGACTGAACGGTATAAATACCAGTTATCTCTACTTAAGCAGACGCTCTGGATTAAAACTCTTTAGTAAAGAACAGGCTGGGAACATCATGAATCAAAAGACACTTCTCAAAGGTACCAATGGGCTTCAAGATACTGCCCATTGGTGAGAAGTGATATAAAATACAAAAAATGTCAGTTATCACTCTGTTTTTTTTGCATTCCATACCAAAGAACAGAGGGTACAGGTGTTCTAAAATGTCGGCAGGCAATGAAATCGAGTATAGTTAAACCTGCCTGTACCGCACTTGAATCTTTGAAAATATTATATCGCTCGTTTTCCCGTAGCTCATCTATTCTGTTCTTATAATCACTCATACTATCCGAAAATGTTATTGGTGCCTCGGTCTCACCAGTGAAGGATTGTGCCGGATGAAAGTAAAGATGTTTATAAAGGTCATTCGTTGGATGCCATAGCTGAGAGCATATTTTAGTATATGATTCTTTTATACCTGTTAATAATGAGCAATATCCTTTTTCAGTATTACACACCATCCCATTAAGGTGGGAATCATCCAGGACATGCTTGTTGTTTTTTCTTTTAAATATGTATCGTCGCTATTGCATTCCATACTGATGAGATCGTCAATAGAGTTTGTTGATATTGGATGTTTGATCTTACCCAGCAATAGTGGACACGCGACTAAGTGAGTAAACTCTCAATCAGAGGTGACTCACATGACAAAGCCTGTATCGACTACCAAAAAGCCACGTAAGCAGCACACGCCTGAATTTCGTCACGAAGCCCTGAAACTGGCTGAACGCATTGGTGTGGCCGCAGCCGCCCGCGAGCTTAGCCTGTATGAATCACAGCTCTACAACTGGCAAAGCAAACAGCAAAATCAGCACTCTTCTTCTGAACGCGAACAGGAGATGTCCGCTGAGATCGCCCGTCTTAAGCGTCAACTGGCAGGACAAGCTGAGGAACTGGCCATTCTCCAAAAGGCCGCGACATACTTTGCGAAGCGCCTGAAATGAAGTATGTCTTCATCGAAAAACATCAGGCTGAGTTCAGTATCAAAGCCATGTGCCGTGTACTTCAGGTTGCCCGTAGCGGCTGGTACATCTGGCATCAGCGTCGTCATCAGATAAGCCGGCGTCAGCAGTTCCGTCTTGTATGTGATAACGTGGTCCGGGAGGCATTCAGTGACGCAAAACAGCGCTATGGTGCGCCACGCCTGACGGATGAGCTTCGTGCTCAGGGACGGGTGTATAACATAAAAACCGTGGCGGCCAGCCTGCGTCGGCAGGGACTGCGGGCGAAAGCTTCGCGCCGGTTCAGCCCGGTCAGTTACCGTGAACATGGTCTGCCAGTCTCAGAGAATCTGCTGAAGCAGGACTTTTACGCCAGTGGCCCGAATCAGAAATGGGTGGGTGACATCACGTATCTTCGTACCGGTGAAGGCCGGCTTTATCTGGCCGTGGTTATCGACCTGTGGTCGCGGTCAGTCACTGGCTGGTCGGATGACGGCACAACTTGCCTGCGATGCGTTACAGATGGCGTTGTGGCGGCGTAAACGTCCGGAAAATGTCATCGTGCATAGCGACCGCGGCGGTCAGTACTGTTCCATGGATTACCAGAGCTTACTGAAACGCCATAATTTACAGGGCAGTATGAGCGCCAGAGGCTGTTGTTACGACAATGCCTGTGCGGAAAGCTTCTTCCACACGCTGAAGGTGTAATGTATCCACGGAGAGGAGTTTGCCAGCCGGGAAATAATGCGGACAGCAGTGTTTAATTATATTGAGTGCGATTACAACCGGTGGCGTCGTCACAGTGCCTGTGGCGGTCTCAGTCCGGAACAATTTGAAAACAAGAACCTCGCTTAGGCCTGTGTCCATATTACGTGGGTAGGATCAAAATGCCAATTCCCCCGCTTCCCCCGCGCTGTTGCATCATTATGAACAACTTGAAATGAGAGAAACCTTAACTGATCGTAGAAAGACCGTAGCTGGGGGACAAGAGATAGACGCGTTAGAGGGTATAGATATTTTTAAAAGCAAAGAACAACTAAGAAAACGACGAAGAATCCAGCAACCAAATAACGTGCTGCAACGATCAGAAATCTACCGTAGCGAAGAAAGGAAAAAGCCCCGCTTTTCAGCGAGGCCTTATAAATAGTGGTGCCGGACTCGGAATCGATGGTGATAAACAATATATTGATATTTAGATGATATTTTTAATGTGGTTGTTTTTGTACCCTCATTTATACCCTCATTCCTGAATGATAGTAAAAAGGGGATCGCATTCAGGAACGGAATGGCAAAGCTGAGGGATAATACCTCGCGAGAATCTCATTCATTTTATCAACCAGATCTGGCCTTTTAAAGATAATGTGGCCGCTGACGTTCTGGAAATATTTTATCCTGAACAGCTCATCTTCGCAGTCGGCTGATTGTTGATGCTGGCTGATATGAACGCTCAGACGGCGGGTTATGAGCTTCATATTCTTTCCTCCTTTATATCGGGTTTTGTGTAAACCGTTTTTAATCCGGTTGCGAGTCTTGCCCGTAAAACGTCCAGCGTGGTTAAGAACGGGGACTGTTCCCGCCAGGCAAATCCCCGTCTGTCCGTGCGCACCCGGTCATGGCGTTCAGCCAGGAAATTCACGGCATCCACCAGCGTGATACCGGCATCGATATGTTTTCGGATGACCCGGTCATCACAGAACGGTGTGTCATCCAGGGTGAGTCCGTAATGTTTATTCAGCAGATAAGTCAGTAAGGTCTGCCATACCTGTACGGGCGACAGGCACGGGGACACCGGCACCGTGGCCGGTGCAGTTATATTTTTCATACGAAATCCTCGTGGAATTAATGTCAGAAGGGCCAGTGTGCCGGGTCAGCCGTACAGCATCCGGGCAACCACGAACGCGCTGTTGCTGTCTTCGAACCAGACCCAGATATCCAGGACCGGCGTACCGGCAGGGAAGTGAATAAATGCGTCACGGATAACCAAGGTGCCTTCTTCCTCAATGACGGCGATGTTCTTCAGTTCCCGCCATAAGCCATTCAGGTGTTCAATGGGGACAAGCATGTCTGCCTCCTTTATGCTGGCTGTGGAGCCGGATAAACAGAAACGTAAACATAACCACAGCTTCCCCGCGTGTCGGCCTCGCAAATCAGACCTTCCTTTTGCCGTCTGAGGGTGTGTGCCTTATGCGGGTCCAGTTCACCGGAACGCAGCGCGGATTCCATCCGTCGGATAAATGCCGGAAAGCTGCGGTCCAGCGCACGTAACTGCATGGCGGAGAACGTTCCGTAGAGCCCGGCCCTGTCCCCCAGGTAATGCAGGCGGTTTCCCTCCTGGACCAGGCGGGCACCAAAGCAGGGGGTGATATCGTGGCGCAGTCCCCATGGCGGGGATGTGTATAATGTCATGAGTTATTACTCCGGAAATGGATAACGTTTATGGTCAGGGCCTTCAAATCAGGCCCTGCTCTGCAAAGGACAGAATGTCGCCGCGACCGGCGATGAGGTGGTCCAGCACACGGACATCAACCAGCCCGAGGGCCTGTATCAGTCGTTGCGTGATGGTTCTGTCGGCATGGCTCGGGTCGGTACAGCCGGAAGGATGGTTATGGGCCAGGATGACAGCAGCGGCATTGTGACGCAGTGCCCCTTTGACAATTTCACGGGCGTGAACCTCCGTCTGGCTAATCGTGCCGAAAAAGACCGTATCGCTTTCCAGCAGGCGGTGCTGGTTGTCGAGGTAAAGCACCATAAAGACCTCGCGCTCCAGTCCGGCCATCTGCAGACGCAGCATGTCCCGGACGGCATGGCTGGAAGTCAGCGACTGACCGGGTGTTCTGAGATGCCGGTCGAGCAAGCGTAAGGCGAGTTTCACGATGCGCAGGGACGCCGGGGGCATCCCCGGCGGGGCTGTCAGTAATAATTCAGACATGGCGGGTTTCTCAGTCAGTGAGGTTCAGGATATCCCGGGATTCCGGGTGGCGAAGTGCGTAGTCGCGAAGGCGGTAGTAATGCTCTGCCATGTCACCCCGGGCGGTGACAAAGGACAGGTGGCTGTATGTCATCAGACAGGCGGCAATGCCTGCCGCTTCGGCGCCCAGCGTGGCACGGTTGCCGTTTGATTTACAGTACAGGTCATACGTCTCCTGGCTGTCCGGCGCCATAAACACACCGCCGTTGCTGAGGGTGTAAAAATGCCAGTAGCCGCCGCTGTATTCCCGGTACAGGCGGCTGAACCAGCTCAGGATAGTCAGCTCCGGCGACAGCCACGGCGGGACGGTCCCGAAGTGCCGCCGCCAGAAATCCTGGCGTTCATGTTCAGGGACGACAGAGACGTAAAGTGCAGACAATTCGCGGCAGGCGTCATCCGCCGGAAGGGGATGTCCGGTCTGGTTCATGGTGTTTCTCCGTAATATTTTAAAAATCAGGGGGGCAGACAGATACAGGGCGGGATGACAGGGATGAGGGACAGTGAAGCGCGGTGGCTATGAACACAGTGACAGCATGTTTTCCGCCATCACCCACAGGGCACGGTTGAGCTTCACATCGCTGTCGATACCTTTCACGGCCCGGGTGTGCATGCGTTTACCCTGCGTGCTCTTTCCGTACAGCCCGCCTTTCATCAGGTTTTCCTGTATGCGCTGGTAGGTGGTCCACAGGTCGTGGCTCTCATCCTGCCAGCGGCGTGGCGACAGGATTTGTGCTTCAGTCACCGGCTGGTGTTCCTCGCCGAACCGGTAGGTGATGGCGGCTTTCGCCAGCACCTGCTGCGCGGGCGGCGGCAACAGCAGTGACTGCATCGCATCCCGCTTCTCCTCCACCCGGTCAAACACCCCCAGCACTTCATAAGCCCCTTCAATGACTTTCCCGACAACATCCCCCTTATGGGGCACGCGGACCTCGCCAAAGGACTCACCGCAAATCAGCCCGTTCTGGCACACCGCACGAAACAGTCCCGGCAGCATCTGATAGCTGCTTGAGCCATCATGACTGTTGAGCAGGATGATTTCGGGCACCTGTTTACCGGCAATCTGGCCTTCGCGGCGCAGGCGCAGCATGTGTTTGGTGTGTTCGCGTTTGCTCTGATCGCGCACACGGGTCTGGCAGGCGAAGAACGGCTGAAAGCCTTCCCGCTGCAGGTTGTCGAGCAGGGTGATGGTGGGAATGCAGGTATAGCGTTCACTGCGTGATGCATGTTTTTCTTCACTGAACACACTTGGCACATAGTACGCCAGTTCATCACGGGTTAACGGGCGATCACGGCGGACAAGGTTCACCGCACCAAAGCGGCTGGCGAGTTTCATAAACGTTTCCTTTATAGTGAGACAAAAGAAAACGCCCGCTCGAATGAGCAGGGCGTTGATGATGGGGTAATTATCGTCCAGATTACTGGCTGGTATTGAACGTCCAGGTGCCCTTATCAGTATCAATGGCAATTTCAAGTATGTTACAGGCTGACATAAAGCCTTTGCCGACAAATAAACGGTCAACGGTATTACCGAATCCCAGCCTGACTGGTTTCCAGGGCATGGCTTCGGCATCCTGGCAGTTGCCACGGTTTACGACAATCTTCTTTATCACCACCGAATCTGACCGGGAAGTAATATAGACTTTACTGTACAGCGCACCAGCATTGCTGGGGCCGGAGCTCACTTTGAAGGGGGCCTCAGCAGCCATAGCCGTAGACGAAGCCATCCCGATAATTGCCGCGAGTAATATGCTTTTCATTCGTTTTTCCTTAACTGAGGTTAGCGTGCGAACTCTGCCACACAGGATGATTCGGTATATGCCGGTAAAACACTGGTTGCACCTTTGAGGGTAAAGGTGGCGGGTTTCACACCATCGCCGGACACAGTTACCTGCCTGCCGGTTCGCAGTCTGTCCCACATCCAGGCAAAATTATCCGAACCCACATGACTGGCTGTTTCGCTGACCTCAGCAGTGTCTTCCTGGTCAATTTTCACCAGGATGCGCTGATTATTGTCGGTGCTGACCCGTCGCCCGGACTCATCAGTGAACATAAGCATTTCAGGTCTATCACCGTGGCTGTCGCAGGCAAGGTAAAGCTGTGACTGCCCTTTACCGAGAATGGTGTACTCAGCCGTACCTTGCGTATTACCACTGACCCACGTCTCCGTACTACCAAAGGCATGAGAGGCAACAGGCACCAGCGCCGATGCGAGAAGGGTTGTAATTAAAAATGTTTTTTCCATGACGTATTCCTGTCAGAAGCCTGCCATCTCACCGGGGTGGTGATAATGAACAGCAGGCAGACCATATAGATGATGAATGTGATATATCCGCACGGGAGCCGGACAGACGGATAAGGGTTTTCATGCGCGGCCTTAGCGATAAGCCAGTACATCAGCCCGACCAGTCCGACCCACAGAAGTAACAATGGAAGACACCTCCCTGAATATGCGAAGAATTCTGCGATTTATCGCATTGATTTTTAATGAGAAAATAGATTGGCAGAGCAGTCCCTGAGGGATTTTATAACCTGGAACTGATTGAGGATAATGAATAAACCCGATCGGTTCGATCGACAAAATCGATCATCAAGCAGCAAATTTAGTTATCGGCTGACCTCTCCGGGTTTATCAAAAGTCGTCAGCCAAAGAAGAACGACCAGACAGAGCGGGCCGCACGGGCAACTGAATGTGTAGCAGCCTGCAGTACCGTGCGGGCCATATGGGGCAAAGGGGCAAGTTCGATAACCTTATTTATTACGTCTACAACAGCATCGCCAAAGCTACCGCTGGCGGTACTGACAATCATTTCCGTTCGATACCTTTTATGGAGGTGGGGGACAAACGGGCTGCGTGCCTGCTTTGGGAGGCGGGTTATCATCGATTCCACCAGACGAGAAAGACGATAACGTCCCCGGACCGAAACCGGCAGAATATCCGTTTCGGTGATACCTAACTGACGGGCCACCGACTGCAGCTTCTGCGCAATCCGTTCAGCCTGTAGCGCCGATGGCTGAGAAGATGACCAGTTCCACTGTTCGGCTGGTTCGGTTTTATCGACCTGGTTAATCACCCATAAAACAGACGGTAGTGAGCCACTGTACGGTGCAAATACATCCTGATAAAACTGTTCTTCCACTGAAAAAGCCCGGTCATCAGCTTTGAGCACCCACAACACCATATCAAGCTGTGGCAGGAGGGTTTGATACAGCTCGCGGTATTCGCCGTCACGGATAATGCTCTCGCCCACACCAGGCAAATCAACCAGTGTCAGGTAATGGTTGCCGAAGCGCAGCCGGACACGCTGTGGCTGACGGGTGCAGGCTTCCACTGCATTCACGGCGCAGACTTCACTACGGAATAGAGCATTGCACAGTGAGGACTTCCCTACGCCAGTTTTGCCCATAAGGCCAATCACGGGTTCATACGTGACGAGTTGATTGAGTTCTTTCAGCAAATGTTGTCGAAGTGAGCGTGGATAGCGCCGCAGGTGACGGCGGATAATGGCGTAGCCCGAGAGATGTTTCATGCTGGCCTCTGAATGAAAAAAAGGCCATCCGGGATGGATGGCCTGACTTAAGTAAACGGGAGGGAATTCAGTAAAATGATATATAACTGAGAATTTATTAGTTTTTCTGGTTCAACTCTTGCCAGGTTTTTTCTATCAGATATTCAATCACATCAGCCCTGTTTCGGTTAAAGCGTTTCTCCAGTTTTACCAGCGTCTTTTTTGCACTTTCAGAAATACGAATATTAACCGGAGACTTAACCGCTACTTTCTTACGATGCTTCATATTTGCATAGCGTTTGCGCAACGTATTAAGAAACAGTTGCTTTGTGTCTGGCTCTTCCTCCCAGAGATAATATAGTGCAGGAAAAGCAAGGTTTTGCATCTCATGAACAAGGTTAATATTTTTAAAATCCCGAAGGATTTTTCGATGCAGACCGAATTGAGCCATTATCCATGCAATGTTTTCAGGCTCTGCGTCAGTTATCCAGGAAAAATCTTTTCTATATCGTTCCTTATTGTAAAAATACTCATCCCTTAGTTCCGCTATAATGGCATCTTTGCGTTTAATCCGATGAGGTAGCATATCCAGGATGGATAATATTGCCAGATAACATTGTTCCGGCGTGTCAGGGACTGATGACGACATGTGCTCACCAGTAAGCCAGAAATGCCCCTCCCGTCGGTAATAATATCGAGGGTTCACTTCATTACTCTCCGTCATCCCGAATGTTACGTATTCTTTTACTAATCCTAACCAGAAATACAGACAACCATAAGCATCCCGCCTGAGCCATGACAACTGAGATTCATCAACACTACGTTCACGGTAATTTGTGGCATACCGGAGCACTGCTCTGAGAATATGTGCGTCACCGTCATTATTTTGTATTTCATCATCAATGATACCGTTAATTTTATCCTGAATTTGTTGACGGTTCTTTTGCGAACTGAAAGCAAAGCGTCTGGCATCTTCTGCATGACCAAGGCGCCAGAGAAGATAGACCCCTTCCCTGACTGAATTCACTTCAATATACCTGTGCATACAGCTCCCTCTGATAACATTGAATAAAAATTATTGACAAGTATACGTTGAGTATAAAAACAGAAATGTGAAGCATCACAAAGAATTCAACTGAATATACATAGCAATATCTGAAGGAAGAACCACAATCACAAGCTGGATTCACTGCATAAACCAAGTGGCTTTCATTGAGTTATCACGCAGATATCAGATGAATATCATGCAATTACATATCTTTATAATTAACTTAAATCAATGAGTTAACTTCGAATGCGCTCATGGTTTCATTCTTATTAAGGATATTCTATCTCTCATTATAACAGGATTATAATGCTACAGGTTCAGTGTGAGAACATCTGGTCTGGATGGAGGCACTTTATCCGCGGCGTTCGTACTTTCATTTTTTATACTGTCTTGCAATTATACAAAACGTTACCTTTACAGGTACCGGCGTAGCCGTTGTGCCAATATAAGTGACCGGGGGTGGGACACACATCACTCTGATATCAGAGTGGTGAAGATAATATACGCTGGGTGTAGAGGAGTAAGCACAGTGAACGACATTCTCAGAGAGTATTATCGTAAGTGGCGGGAAGGTATGCGTAGCATAACACCTGTACGGCAGCTTACGGGAATGCGCGGTGATGTTACTCAGGTGAAGTTGGATTAACAGTGTTCTCCCGGACGACGTGTATGGCCAGAAATATACAACGCTAAATCTTTAGCCTGAGACTGACTGAAACCCTCAAAATAGATTAATTTAGGTTATTAGTGTTATTTTATAAAGAAGCGTACTGATACTCCCCATCGGCACCACATCAACGAGATATCCATCAGCAGAGTTTAGTCGCATACACTCAGCGTAATTAATCTCATCTCCAGTCTGATTGTAATGCACTTATGCTGAACAATAGTCCCGGATATTACCCTGAGGATGATATGAGCAATATCCCCTCACGCTGATAATACTCTGCTGATGGTACCAGTGACGGCGTTAAGCATGAACCTGACGGATAACCTGATTCATTCCACGCAGTAAAAAATAACACGCGGCTGTTATCCCATGAACACTAATAATCACGGGATAATATCATGCTTCACAATACCAACCGAAATCACGTACCCGATAACTTGCTGCAGAACGTATTATTCACTCATCAGAACCAGCTCTTCAACTGCTACTCGAAACTCTTAATGCTTCGGGTGGATTTTGCCTACCGCCAGGAGAGTGACTCATTTAACGCCGCTGACGTGAATCAACTGGTCGCCGATATAACCTGGCTGACGGAACGATGTACGACACTATTGGGGCTGGTTGGTTACGCATGGGTGCTGGAATACGGTGAAGATCACCGTTACCACATTCATGCGGCGTTTTATCTCAACGGTCAGCGTCACAGGAAGGTCTGGTGCTTCTGGGAAGCCATTCAGTCGCTGTGGGAGGACATCACGGATGGAGAAGGCTATGCGCACCGCTGTGAGCCTAAAGGACATTACAGGATTCGGGGAGAGCGCGTAGTTAGCTTTTCCGACAGCAGAGGACGGGAGGGCATGCAGTACATCCTGAGCTACCTGGGTAAGCAGTCGCAGCGGACAGAGCGGCGGATTTACAGAGTAAGTGCTGTCCCGGCCCCGGCAGTCAATGGCAGACACCGCAGAAGCCTCATCAGCGAATAAAAAAATACGCCACGGGCACATCGTTTGAAGAAGTCTGCAGCATTCAACTTGGCTTCTTCTCCCATATCACCAACGGAGAAAAACGATGACCACAGATTACAGCGTTCTTAAAGACCAACTGGTAACGATGGCGTTTATCACCCAGCTCACCGGCTTAACCGACAAATGGTTCTATAAGCTCATACAGGACGGTGAGTTCCCGAAACCCATTAAGCTGGGCAGAAGCTCCCGCTGGCTTGAAAGCGAAGTGGAAGCCTGGTTACAGCAACGCATTGCAAATTCCCGTCCGTAATCTATCGAACGCAATCACATTCCCCATCTGATTTAACGCCACCAGTCGTATGACCTGCACTGCTGCCCTCCCCGGGATGGTTTACGCCTGCGCGGTCGTATGGCAAAGGACCAATACTATGGCGATTTATGCCAAATCTTTTATCGCGCTTGACGGTAATCAGCGCCTCACGGGCGCGGTCACTGCACAGCTTTACCCTTACGACCGCTACACCTGCCACCTCTGCGGCAGCGCCCTGGTATTCCACCCGGAATGGGTCACCAATCGCCCGTGGTTTGAGCACACATGGGAAGACCTGACCGAGAACGGTCGTCACCATTGCCCGTACGTACGCCCTGAGCCTAAGGAAGCCAGGCGGGTGCGCATGCTGCGTCGCTATGTGCCGGATGTCTTACCTCTGGTGCGAAAGGCCAACTGGCACTGTTCGGAGTGCGACAGCGATTACCACGGCGAACGGTACTGCCTGACCTGCCGTACTGGCGACCACAGCACCGAAGTTATCAGCAACGAGGTGGAATGATATGCGTACCACAACGAGCAGTGTTTATCCCCGGGGGATGGTTCTATCTGCGGAGGGAGGGGTGCCATGATGCAATTTAGACCGGTTGAACACGCCATCACCGAAGACGGTGAATGGGTGACCGTACAGCAAGTCCCTTACCACTACCGAGGGCGTTTGCTGTGTGATTCCTGCCATACTGAAGTGATTATTCAGGAGGTTGCTTCGGGGAAGGAGATATTTGTCCATGCCCGAAGCAACCGGAGAGAGAGGCTTAACAATCAGGGCTGCCGATACGCGATAAGTCCACCAAGGCGAGCTGCACCGGTAAGGCCTGCAGCCAGACGAGAGCGGAATTCGGCTAGCCGGGCGCCGCTGAACACTCGGACCCGAAACTGGCGTTGTACCCGGTGTGAACATACTTACTTCGGCGGTAAGAAATGCCCACGCTGTAACGACTGGATCTATACCGTGTCACGATAACTACTGGGTTCAGGCGTCAGAACAGAGTCAGTTCGAATATCGTTCTGGCGCAGTACTCTGACCTGTAAGTGAGCTGATGGCGCTACAATGTTTATTGCTGACGACAGACCAGAAGCGGGAAGCCGTGATAGTGATGTGCAAAGCGACCAGTCTGTCGCAACGTCATGCCTGTAAGCTTACAAGTTTGTCTCTGTCGACCTGCCGCTATGAGGCTCTGCGTCCGATGGCTAATGCGCATTTATCAGGGCGCATCACTGAACTGGCACTGGAGCGCGGGCGTTTTGGCTATCGCCGCATCTGGCAGTTACTGCGCCGTGAAGGCCTTCATGTTAATCACAAGCACGTGTACCGCCTTTATCATCTCAGCGGGCTGGACGTAAAACGCAGACGACGTCGTAAAGACCTGGCAGCGGAACGTCTGCCGCTGCTTTGCCCTGCAGCGCCCAACCTGACCTGGTCGATGGATTTCGTCATGGACGCGCTGGACACAGGTTGCAGGATCAAGTGCCTGGCCTGTGTGGACGACTTCACGAAGGCGTGTCTGACAATTATCACCGCATTCGGGTTTTCAGGCGTTCAGGTCACGGGTATTCTGGACAGTGTTGCACTGTTTCGGGGCTATCCGGCGACGACAAGAACGGACCAGGGGCCGGAGTTCACTTACCTCGCACTGGATCAATGGGCCTTTGAGCATGGTGTTGAGTTACGCTTAATCCAGACGGGCAAGCCAACGCAGAACGGATTTATTGATAGCTTTAACGGACGATTTCGCGATGAATGTCTGAATGAGCACTGGTTCAGCGATATCGTTCACGCCAGGAAAATCATTGAATCGCCACGGATAATCTAGACACTTCCGAGCCGTTGATAATACTGGTTTTCATATTCTGTCGGTGACATCTGTTCGCTAGAACCATGCCGACGCTTACTGTTATAAAACATTTCGATGTAATCA